>Ga0265293_10000250_pt1 | contig 134167 bp, 120 predicted proteins | sample Munlanlewell138R_FD_192505 | JGI IMG/M metagenome (GOLD analysis project Ga0265293, IMG submission 192505) | Leachate microbial communities from a municipal landfill in Southern Ontario, Canada - Leachate well 138R | ecosystem: Engineered > Solid waste > Landfill > Unclassified | place...
AAATACCTTTAAATACAGTACCATCGGCCAAAGCCAGAATTGCGGTAGGGAATTCTGTATTTTCCCCGAAAATATGTGACGGCAGCGTCATAAAACCCCAAGTTCTAAAATCAATAAGTAAACCTTGCTATTATACTGTTTTATTGATTTTCCATTAGAAATTTTACGATTTGGACATGAAAAAAACCGTAATTTTCACTACTTTTTTAGGGCATCTGTATATCAAAAGCCAATGCTTCTCCTGAAGCATCCACATTTATGGTAAACCCGAGTTTTTGCTGATAGAGGTCTTCTCCGTATTCAAAGAAAGTTACCCGTATGCCCTCGGGGAGCTTTTTCTGGCTGTAAAGCGTGGGATAGGTATAGCGGCTGTTGGGCAAGATGTACAACTCACTAAGTGACTGGCTGGACATGATCGGCACCCAAACTTTGGAGTTGGACGCGTTTTCGATAATCCAGGTAGGTCCTTCCGGTTCACTGGTTTTACATTTTACTAAAACCAGTGCCTTGCCAGAAACCTTCATGTTTACCGTATGAAAATCAAGCGAGTCGAAGGTGGAACTGCGGCACCATTCGTATTGCCCCTGCAAGGGCAAAACCAGCTCACGCAAGGAAAGACGAGGGTGCGACAACAACTCTGACTTTACCTGCATACGGTCACTTTCCCGGTAAACCGCCGTACGGTCCAGGTTGGTTTGCGCCCACTCTATCATGCGTGGCAAACGCTCAGCCAGGCAGTCAACCGTTTGACACAAGGCTAAACCGTTATTGCGGGTTTTTATCAAACGACTGATTAATACAGGACGATCGGTTTGTGCCTGAAGGGCTGAGCTGATGTACAACCATTCGAAAAGCCCGCTGGCCACCTGCGTGTTTTCACACATATTTGCCGGCCATTGTTTTTGGGTATCACGCAACAGTTCTACGCCACTTTGCCCAAACCTGCTTTTTATCACCGATTCGGGAATACAGGGATTAAGGGCAGTTTCCTGAAACGCAGACGGCAACCCGACGCCCACCTTTAAAAGGGAGCGATCGAATTGCGCATATACCGCTTCAACGGAAAAGAGCAGGCCAAAAACCACTATAAATAGCCTACCCAGCTTAAGTAGCATTTACTTACAACCTTTTAATTAAAATGAATAGTTCCACGATGAAATCATATCAAGCTATCCACAAACAGGCAGCTGATATTGTTGTTTATGTATAAATATATTACCCAGAATGTAAAAAAATACTACCAGAATATATTATTGACAAAGCGATTATTTGAAGAGGCAAAAGCCTACAATTAATATGCCACCCTGTCAAACCTGAAACATATAAACGACATGACTGTACCCAGATTTTAATCCTGATTCAAAATCAGGCTATATTGTCATATGGAATCTGAGTAATAATTTCCAATATCGTTGCCATTATAATTTCTATCCTGGGTACAAGTATATATGAGTAATCAATTAGATGAACTACGTAAATTCACTACTGTTGTCGCAGACACCGGAGACTTCCAAAGTATGCGTGAGCACCGCCCCACCGATGCCACCACCAATCCGTCTCTTATCCTGAAAGCCATTCAAAAAGACGAGTATCGCCCTCTTCTTGACCAAACCATCCAGGACCATCCCAATGCCAGCACATCACAAACCCTGGATCACTTACTGGTAAAATTTGGCGAACAAATACTGAATATTGTTCCGGGACGGGTTTCCACTGAAGTTGATGCACGCCTTTCATTTGATACCAGTGCCACCATTGAGCGCGCCCGCCACCTTATTGGGCTTTACGAAAAAGAAGGCATTTCGCGAGATCGCATTCTGATCAAGATTGCCTCTACCTGGGAAGGCATCAATGCGGCAAGGATTTTACAAAACGAGGGAATCAAATGCAATATGACCCTCTTGTTCTCGATGGCCCAGGCAGTTGCCTGCGCTGATGCCAACGTACAGTTGATTTCACCCTTTGTAGGCCGTATTTACGACTGGTACAAAAAGAATGCAGGCAGCCAGTGGATTGAAGAGGACAATGCGGGCGTGAATGATCCAGGCGTCCAGTCGGTGACCCGTATTTTCAATTATTTCAAGAAACACGATATCAAAACCGAAATCATGGGTGCAAGCTTTCGGAACAAGGGACAAATCATTGCCCTTGCCGGCTGCGACCTGTTAACCATCAGCCCCGAATTGCTGGCAAACCTGGCGCAAAGCAATGAAGCGGTTCAGCCTGTACTGGATGCAGTGGAGTCCGGCAAACTGGAGATTGAGCCCATCGAAGCCAATGAGACCGCATTCCGTTTCATGCTAAACGAAGATGCCATGGGCACCGAAAAACTGGCCGAGGGCATTCGCGCTTTCGTAGCCGACTCGATCAAGCTTGACCGGATTATTGAACAGGCCCGTGCCTAAGCATTAGGAGTGTTTTTTTACCTTGCCGGGCGTTAATTCAAGAGCTTCGACGCTCTATGAAGGCCCAGGCAATGGTGCCCGCATCAACATATTCAAGCTCGCTGCCAGTAGGAATACCCCGGGCAATTCTGGACACCCGCAGCCCCCTGCTTTTAAGCATTTCAGCCAAATAATGGGCAGTCGTTTCGCCCTCGGCCGTAAAGTTGGTGGCCAGAATAACCTCTTGCACCTTGCCATCACTGACACGCTCAAGCAGTTTATCAAAACCCAGGTCATCCGGGCCCACCCCTTCCAGGGGTTTCAGGCTGCCCATCAGAACAAAATACAAGCCACGGTAACCATGGCTGGCCTCTATCATGTTCTGGTCTGCGGGGGTTTCCACAATGCAAAGCAGGCTGTCATCACGCTTGGGATTAAGACAGGTTTCGCATATCTCATCCTGGGAGAACGAATGACAACGTTTGCAGTGTCTTAAATGATTCACGGCATGCGACAGGGCAAAAGACAGTTGCTGCGCCCCTTTGCGATCATGTTGCAGCAAATGGTAAGCCATGCGCCGGGCGCTTCTGACACCAACACCGGGCAATCTGCGCAAGGCATCAACCAGCGCAGACAGCGGTTCCGGTTCGGGCAGATGATCTTGCATCAGAATGGAAACTTCATTCCGGGTGGCAATGGCATGCCAGCCGTTACGGAAGACATTTTTTCCTGGGCAGTGCTTTCAGCCTTGCGCAGGGCATCATTAAAAGCGGCTGCCACCAAGTCTTCAAGCATGTCTTTTTCGTCTTCCAGCAGGGAAGGATCAATCACCACCCGCTTTACATCATTGCGGCAAGTCATGGTTACCTTGACCAAGCCACCGCCCGAAGAGCCTTCAACCGTGATATCTGCCAGGGCTTCCTGGGCTTTTTTCATGTTGTCTTGCATTTGCTGGGCTTGCTTCATCAAGCCTGCCAATTGATTTTTCATCATGATGAATGATTTCCTGCTTCATTAATTAATGGGATCAGCCCGTATTTTAGTAGATTAAAACATAAAGATCATGATGATCAGCATGGTTTAATACTTTCGGGAAGCACCTTGGCATCAAACTCTTCAATCAGGGCATTAATAAACTCGCTTTCCTGCACGGCCTGCTCGGCTTTTTCCTGACGGGCCGCCTGCTCGGCGCGAATAGAGGCGTAAGCGGTTTCCTCAACATTTTCGGCATACTCGAACGAGACTTTCACCACTTGCCTGAAATATTCGGTCAGCACCGTATTCAATTTTGCTTTGGCACCCAGCTCGTTGGTGTTTTTTACCGGAATACGCAAGCGAATTTCATTATCTTCTACCCCCAGCCATTCACTTTGTTTGGCAAACTCGGCGGCCACACCGCTTAACGGCAGCTCCTGCGACAAAACGGTCCAGTCATAAGGCGTCATTTGCTGAAGCTTCTGTTCTGGTAACTGGCCCTGATGGCTGGGTATCCAGGTAGCATCTTCCTGTACAACAGGAAAAGACGCCATATCAGGGTCTGACGGATCCATATCAGGTTCAGGCGGTATTGCCTGATCAAAACCCGCTTCATCATCAGGCATGGAAGCAGCCTGCATTTCCCACTCAACGGGGATGTCCTCCCAGGCAGGAATAAAATCGTCAGTCGTTTTTTTTTCAGCGGTTACTGCTGTTGCTGCTTTTTCAGTGCTTACCGGATGTTCAGCGGTAACCGTATTTTCATTTCTGGCAGCTGAGATATTGCCACCAGCACTTACCTTACCACCAGTGGTGCCGGCATCGGGATCCATCGAAATAGAAGAGGCTTGTGCGTTATTTTCAACAGCAGTGGCCGCCTCATGATTTGAAGCGACATGATGAGTGTTTACGTCAGCCTTTGGGGCACTGGCCCGGGTGGCAGGTGCAGGCAATGCGGCTACATCTACCGTACTGACCAATGACAGCATTCTTAAGCCAGTCATGACAAAACCGGCATATTCATCGGGTGCCAAAGACAGCTCGTTACGACCATGCACGGCAATACTGTAAAACAGCTGCAGGGTATCCGGATGAAACGCCCTGGCCAATGCCTGCATATCTTCATACAAAGGGTCATCAGCCATGAGAGCACCCGGCAAACGCTGCTCTATCGCGATGCGCGAGAGCAAAACAGAAAGATCTGCCAGGGCACCCGAATAAGAAAACCCGCGCATCGACAACTCGTTGGCGGTATCCATGACCCCCTGTGCCGAACCCTGCAGCAAGGCCTGCAGAAAACGAACCAGATATTTCTGGTCGATAGTGCCCAGCATTTCGCGGACGGCGGCATCGGTAATATTGGAAGAGCTGTAGGCAATCGCCTGGTCAGTTAAGGACAGGGCATCGCGCATGGAGCCTGCAGCGGCCTGGGCAATAAGCCGCAGGCCACCCAGATCGAAACGGACGTCTTCCTGCACAAGCACATTCTGCAAGTGACCCACAATTGCCTCTGGGGGCATTTGCTTCAGGTTGAATTGCAGGCAACGGGACAATACCGTAACGGGAATTTTTTGCGGGTCAGTTGTTGCCAGAATAAACTTGACATGCGGTGGGGGCTCTTCAAGCGTTTTCAGCATGGCGTTAAACGCATGCCCCGTTAACATATGAACTTCATCGATCATGTAGATCTTGAAACGACCGGCACTAGGCGCATATACGGCCTGTTCAAGCAGCTGCGTCATTTCCTCGACGCGTCGGTTGGAGGCCGCGTCAAATTCAAGATAGTCCACAAAACGGCCTTCGTCTATTTCGGCACAGGCACGACATTGACCGCAAGGTGTGGCGGTAATGCCCGTTTCACAATTAAGGGACTTGGCAAGAATGCGTGACAGCGTGGTTTTACCCACACCGCGAGTACCCGTAAACAACCAGGCATGATGCAGCCGCTGGGTATTAAGCGCATTGCTTAATGCCCTTACCACGTGCTCTTGGCCGACAAGGGTTTCGAAGGATCGGGGACGCCACTTACGGGCAAGAACAAGGTAGCTCATGAAATGATTGTAGCCCAGAAATGCAAACGTCACCCTGAAGGTGACGACTGTTTTACTGAATATTTTTGTATGTGGGGGTGAGCCTTACTCCGGCACTGAATCTAAACGGTTATGGCTGCTTCGTTCCCGACCTGACCAGTTTCACCGCCGACCCATGCGAAGGGGCCCACCGGAAAGCATTGTAACAGCTTTCTGGATTATTACAATATAAAAATGCAAGCTACCCCAGACTTGATACAAGTTTTAGCGCCAGCGATAGCCTACGCCCACACCCGCGCCCACGTCTCCACCAGAAGAACCCACCACGGAACCATTAAGCAACCACTTGCCATTATCAGTTGCAGCAGATACCCCAACGGCATAACCGGATTCACCCGACCAGGTACCCCCGCCCACACCCACCACTTTTTCACCCGGCAAAACCGCCTGTGGCAAATTGGCCGCCGCAATCGCGGCAGCGGTACCTTCGTCGGCCTTGCGTTCGGTTTTACGGATTTTACGGTTTACGTCATTAAACATTTCCGTGGTTTGGCCCAGGTTAACGGCATCTGTAGGCCGATTTCCGGCAGCCACCCCGGAAACCACGCGCGGACCTTCACTACCTGCCACGGATACTTCCTTGCCATTGGCTTGCCCAGCTACAGAAACCGTACGGGTTTGATCATTTTGAGTGACCGCTACCGGCGAAGAGGCGGGTACCGCCTCATACACTGCCTGCATCGCTGCCATAATGGGACTGACTGCCTGCGCCAGAGCGGGGAAACTGCTGAATCCCATGATGGCCGTCACCCCGCACACCATCCAATTGCGCAACACCGTGCTTTTGTTTTTGTCTGACACTGTTGTTTTACATGCTGCATGAATAATCGGATTCATTGGTTCTCCAAAATTGAAAATTTAGTAAACAAAATTAACTGACAAACATTATTCCTTTTTTTAAAAAAAATGTTTTGTATAAACTCATACACTAACAACTTATTACACGATTGTGATAAAGCAAACCAGGTGCAAGCATGCTTACAGGCTTGACGTCTTACAACGTCAGCCAACGGTTACCATCCAGCGCGTAAATAACTGCCCGGGCGGGTCGGCCATCCAATGCGGTCAACCGCTCACAATAATCTTCAAGCTGTTTACGGTAAGTTTGCCGCAGACGGTTTTCAAACACCTCATCAGACTCATGTGCATGTTTTAGTGCAGTCTTATAATCAACCACCAGCCAGCCATCGGGTTCGGAAACCGCCACATCCACAATCAACACCTTGCCATTGACATCCACCAGCTCCCATTCCTGACGGGCATTGGCCTGTTGCAGCAACCATTGTCCTTTTTCATTACTTAGGCAATTCAGCAATAAAGATTGCACCCGCATGGTCGCCTCGCGGGCCTGTGGGGGACGCAAGCCTTCTTGCAACAACTGGCGCACAATAACATTTTCAGCCGATTCAATCCGCCCGGGTGTCCAGCCTTGCAATTGCTCCTGCCCCATACGGGCCAACCAGGCATGCACGACCGTACCGACATGCGCCTCATAGCGGTCTTCAAAATGCCAGGCGCCCCCCTCATTAAAGCTTGGGCCTGTTGATTTCTGGGCTTTACCGGCTTGCGAGTGCAGGGACAGCATCATGGCGTCGGTAAAGCGGATTAACGGCGGTCCCACCACTTCATATTGGCTGTTTTCATTGTCCAGCCCGTTATTGGCCTGCGAAACAGGCAGATAGGGCGGCTTAACCGTAAAGAAAGTATCCATTAAAGGCTGCAAGCGCGAAAACAGGGTACTGGATGCCGCATTGACAAGCTCCCCGTCCTTGACCTGCAAGACCGCCACCAAATGCAGCCGTTGACACGCCCGTGTGGCGGCAACATATAACAAGCGGTCAAGCTCATAATGGGTGCGCTTTTTCTCACGTTCGGCCAGGTAGACCGAGATGGGATCTTTTTCCTGCGATGCCCTGGGCTTGATAGGCCCCAACAACAAATGCCCCTCGGACTGCTCAAACCGCAACAAGGGATCGGGGTTATTGCGTGGTACCCTATGCAGGCCATACAAAATAACTTCCTGAAACTCCAGCCCCTTGGATTTATGCATCGTCATGATGGTCACGGCATTTTGCTCGTGAGAGGAAGCGGCATACAAGCGCTCAAGTTCACGATCAAGATCGGCAGGATTCAGGCCACCATATGGCGCAATGTTGTCCAGCAGGCGCAGCACCGTCTGCACATCATCATGCTCACTTTCATGGGCATAAAAAACAAATCCGCCCAACGCGCGCCAGATGGATTCCACATGGGCTGAAAAAGTAATGACATCATGTTCAAAGGGTCGATCAAACAAGGCACGGGCCACCGGTAACACACGGGCCCATTCAACGGCAGGCAAATCCTGCTCCCCGGCAAATGCCGGATCATTACCGGACAACGCATTCGCCAACACCTGCGCCAGCAACTGTGGCACGGGTGTTTTCTGCTGTTCACCAAACAGAGCATCCAAGGTGTTCAGGGTCAGCCCGCACAAAGGCGAACGCAGCAAGGAAAGCCAGGCCACACGGTCGGCCGGGTGCGACAAGGCACGAATCAGCTGCACCAGATCAATCACCACCTGACGGTCTTTAAGCGGCTGAAAATCCACGGCCCGCACAGGAATACCTTCCAGAGTCAGCCGGTGCATCAATTCATTCAAATGTGTTCGTGCCCGCACCAGAATGGCCACGGGATCTTTTTTACCAGCATGCGTTTGCAGTGCCGACCTGACCAGTTCAATCACCCTGTCCTGCGCCGCTGTCTCTGCCATTTTCTGGCTTATTTCAATGGCCAACGGCTCTTCATGAGGGGCAGTCGCTTGTGGCAGGGTGTTCGGGTCCAGCAAGTGGGCGGGTATATTGCCACCATAATAAAACGGATGCATCAAAACCGCTGCAGACTCGCCCGCATCATTAAAAGCTACCGATGGCGTATATTTGATGGCGCCCAGTACGGGATTATCTTTAACCGGGAAGACCTTGACAAAGGTCTGGTTAACCCAATCAACCACGCCCGAGCGGGAACGGAAGTTCTCACTTAACTTCAACACTTTCAAAGGTAAATCATTAATGCTCTCCTGAGCCACCTTCAAAAACAGGCCCACTTCGGCTTTCCTGAAGCGGTAGATGGATTGCATCGGATCACCCACCAGAAACAAGGTGCGATCTTCGTTGGCCAGCCAGCCGGAAGTCAGTTTGCGAATTAAATCAATCTGCACCTGGCTGGTATCCTGGAATTCATCAATCAGAATATGTTTAATAACAGCATCCAGCGACAGCAGCAATTCGGCAGGATCATCAACCGAGCCCAAAGCCTGCCCTGCCCGCCAGGCAATTTCAATAAAGTCCACCTCGCCTTCACTGGCAAAAACTTGTTCAAGCTGTTGTGCGGCCAACCTAAGGCATGCCAGCAAGTTGCCAATAATATGCATTTGCTGCGGAGTCATCAATACATCTGGTAAAGTGGTCAGATCATGCAAGGCTTGCGCCCATTCATCCGAACCGGGTCGCTGTGCTTCAAGCCAGGTTTGCATGGCATCCTTATGCCCACTCTTGGGCGGGAAGCCTTCATTCTTGGTCAAACGGCTGCGCAACTGTCCTTTGCCCGTCAACAACAGACGGGCCAGCGCCTTCCAGCGGGAAATATCCGTAAAATAAGGTGAAAGGGGCGCGCCTTCCCAATCAAGCAGCGGGTAGTCATTATCGTGGCCGACAGCCGAGTCTGCCAAAACACTGGACGCCATCCTTGCGATGGGCGCCAAACTGCTGGCCCAACCCACAGGCATAAGCCCACTGACCCTGGCAATATCCTCATCCATTGCCTGGGCCAGAGATTCCATCACAGCCTGCATGGCACCTGCAGGGTCATTCACCACCTGCAGCCACTGATCCCTAAACCCCAACATATCCACCAGCAACTCTTCGGCAGGCAGCAAATCCACATCCAGATGCGCCACCAATGCCTGCACGCATTCGGTGCTATCAATCAGGGCCAGTGTTTTACGGGCCGCCTTGCCATACAGTGCCCGGGCATCTTCAGCAACCGCAGGCATGCCCCCCATTCCTGACAACCAGGGCATGGATCGCACCAGCGAGGCACAAAAGGAATCAATCGTTTTAATGCTCAGCCGTGCCGGATGCGCCAGCAAATTCCAGCCTTTTTCCTGGTCTCGCTGCAAGGCTGCACGGGCCAGCTGCCAGCTTTTTTTCTGATGCGCCGGCTCTGGCTCTTCTGGTTGCAAACCGAGAGCCAGTTTTTTCAATACCCGTGCATGCATTTCCGAAGCCGCCTTGCGGGTAAAGGTAATTGCCAGGATTTCCTCTGGCCGGTTAACCGTAGCCAGCAAGGCCAGGATCCGGTCTGTCAATAACTCTGTCTTGCCGGAACCGGCCGGTGCCTGGATCAGGAACGACTCGCCAGGTTTGACGGCCCGCGCACGGGCCAGATGATCACTGGGCAGACGTTCTGTCTGCTTACTGGCTGAATTTGCCTGGACATGTAAGGATTGGTCTGCTGTCATGTTTCATTCATCTTCATTTTCCTGCGCCAGCCTTAAAAACGGTTTTACATCACAATATTGCAAATCGCTTTCGCGCCAAGCCCGGTTTATGGCCTTCCCGGCAGAAAAATCCTCTGCCAATTGCTCCATGACCCTTTGCCAGCGTTGCAGCAAATCGTCCCAGGATACGACGGGCTCCCAACTGCTCCGATCATCCAGGGCGTCAATGCCCAGGTCTTCATTGGCAATACCCTTGAGTTCGATCTGGCGTGCATTCAAACGGGCAAACAACAAGCCGGCCACCGGATTACCCTTGCCGGCCCCCATGACCGCAGCATAAAAAGGCAATTGCAAATTAACGGGCAACTCACGTGACCAATCCTGCCTGAAGGAAGGCGTACTACCCGACTTATAATCAATAATCACCTGCTGGCCATCGGCCAAGGTGTCAATCCGGTCCATGCGTAATGACAGGCTAACCTGTGCATGCTGCCACTTTACATCCTGCTCCAGCTGCTGCACGGCAAACGGTTCTCGCTTAAATTCAATCTGCAAAAAATCCATCACGATCCGGCGGGCACGGTCTTTTTCCATTCGCACCACAGCGGCATAATCATGCTTAAGTTCCTGATCAGCAGCCAATTCCACGCATTCATTCACAAATGCTTCAAGAGAGCCGTTTTCAAATTTCTCAACCAAACGTTCCCAGTCTTGCAACATGCCCCACACCAGCTCCATGACTTTATGCAGAAAAATACCTCGCACCCGCTGGCTGACCGCCTGCGGATAATCCGTCAGCTCACGTGCGCCCAAACGGTAACGGGCAAAGGCCCACAACGGGTTGCGCGCCTGGGTTTCCAGCACATCCATGCCACCGCTAACGGGGCGTTTGCCGGACAGCGCTGGCGCCTGGTGATCGGAAAAGGTCTCAAGGTCACGATGAAGTTCAGCACCGTTTGTACCGGCACATAACGTTTCTGCTTCAAATAATGGAATATTTTCCAATAATGAAGAAGCCCTAAGTTCTTTTTCACCATCCATCAGTGGCCAGCTTAAACGGACTTGAGGGGCACATTGCCGCAATGCCGTAAACAGCTCATCTGCCCAGGCTTTTTCCCGTTCAGGCGTGGCACGAGGCGCGTTGACCCTGCGCAGCGCGTTGACTGGCAAAAAAGGATTGGGACTTGGGCTGGCGGGCAAGACCTCATCAGTCAGGCCAAGGATCCATACTGCATCCCAACGGCCACCCTCTGCTTCCAGAAAGCCCAGCACATCAAGCCGGGCCAGTTTATCCCTTTGCGGCTGAAAAGCCGATTGACGGGCCAGCCTATGCAACAAGGCGCAGGCACCGGTGCCATCCAGAAGGCCACCCACTTCATATAAGGCAGAAAAACGAACCAACAGTTTTTCAAACGCCTGACACACCTGGAAATTGGCGCTACTTAGCGTTGCCGGGCCCGGAAAACCAAGACCCGCCAGACATTCGCGAATACGCTGTGCCCATTGGTCGGTGCTGGCACGCGTATACTTTTCCTGAAAGGGCTGACACCAATGTTGATAAATTTCCTTGAATTTCAAGGACTCATCAGTATCAAACTGATCAAACATGGCCAACACAGCCGCTTCAGAAATAGTTAGATCTTCTTTCTGACGCAATTGGGCATCGTATTGTGCCATAGCGGCCAACGCTAAGGGCTTGGCTGAACAATGCCCGGCCAGCAACGCCGCCCCCAGCACCTGTACCTCGCATTGCCTGCGACTGCCAAGCTGCGCCAACAGCCTCAGCCAGGCAAATGCCGCCCGCACGGGTGCCCATTCTGTTAAAGGACGGCCAACCGCCACGTTCCAGCTTAACCCATGACGACCCAGATTTTGCGTTAACAAACGCCTGGCCAGTGGGGCTTTTGCTTCCAGATCGGGGGCCACAATAGCATACGTACCCAGGGGATTTTCTTGCAAGGCCTGTCTGGCCCATTCAATAGCCGTTTCCCATTCTGCTGCCGTATCACCCAACGCTGTCTTGCCAACATCACTGGCGCATACCGAATGTTCAGCCAACACGGCCAGATAGGTACCATTGGCCTGGCAAGCATTTAACAATCTGCCCAAGCGTGGCGCGCATTCTGTAAATCCAAGCAAAATAATCTGCTTGGGCAAATTCAGGTTTTCATGGTTCTCCAACGCCCGAATCAGGCTTTCCTGCATCAGGCAATCGTCTTCAGCATCCATCTGGGACAAGCGGTGCAGGTAAGCTTTTTGCCATTGTCTGAACCGCTCGTACTCTTGCGTACTTTCGTCATCCTTAACCTGGATATGCCAGTCGGCACACAGATGATGGGCATCGGAAGCCATTTTTGCCGTTTGCTGCAAATCCAGCAAACGGCCTACCCCTTCTTCCTGCTCGATGACCGACTCCCACACCAACTGCTCGGCAAAACGGTCCAGTGCAATGGCCGGCACATGGTTTTGCGTGCTGAATAAACGGGCATCATGCAGGGCGCGAAGCCATCGGCCCAGCGGCATAACCAAGGGCAATTCAACAATACTGGCAGAAGAGCCCATGTGCTGGACCAGCCACTGCTTCAGGCGTAAGGCCTGCCGGTTATTAACAGTAAGCACCAGCTGCTGGCGAGCATCCCCCGCCACAAGCGCATCAATGGACATGGCGGGCAAGGAGGAAATCGTAAACTCAGGTGAAGTGGCAGTCATAAGCCCCCATTCAAGGTAGAAAACATCATTTGGCAGCAATAATGATACTTGATTGACCGTGACTTAACTTGACAATTATCCTCTGGAGCATTGCCGGTCAACCTGATTGTCACTGATTTTTGTATTAGTGACCTGCACTACCAGCAGTGCTGCCAGGGCCAACGACAGAGCAACACTTTCCTTTGCCGATTTTTAAAAATTAATAACGCAATTGCTTATAAGGACTTTCCCTTTTCCCTGCCAGACAAAAAAAGGGCATATAAGAAGTTCTTATATGCCCTTTGGTCATCAAATTTAATGGCCGGTTAAATTATTGTTGTGGAGTTGAAGCCAATAGTGCCTGTGCCTGTTTTCTTAATTCATATTTCTGGATTTTGCCGGTGGCTGTTTTTTGCAGCTCACCAAATATGATTTTTTTAGGCACCTTGAAACGGGCCAGGTTTTCACGGCAATATTCCAGGATTTCATCTTCCTGAATTTGTGCACCCTCTTTCAGCTCTACAAAGGCAACCGGGATTTCTCCCCATTTTTCATCGCTTAGCGCCACCACCGCGCAGTTGGCCACGCCGGGATATTTATACAGCACATCTTCAACTTCAATACTGGAGATATTTTCTCCACCTGAAATAATGATGTCTTTGCTGCGATCCCTGATTTGCACATAGCCGTCTTTATGCATGACGCCCAAATCGCCCGTATGGAACCAGCCGCCTTCAAAAGCTTCCTGGGTTGCATGCGGGTTTTTAAGATAACCTTTCATGACGATGTTACCCCGGAACATCAGTTCACCCATTTCTTCGCCATTGGCCTTGACGTCATCCATGGTGGACGGATTTTTTACGCTTAAACCGGCCTGCAGATGATAGCGCACACCCTGACGGGATTTGAGCCGGGCTCGCTCTTCGATGCTTAAATCTTGCCAGCTGTCGTGCTCGACACAAACTGATGCGGGACCGTAGACTTCGGTAAGGCCATAGACATGAGTGATATCAAAACCCATTTTTTCCATACTGGCCAACACAGCCTCTGGGGGTGCGGCACCAGCAATTAAACCCTTGACGGTATGATCAATGCCTTTTTTAAGCTCGTCGGGTGCGTTGGCCAGAGCGGAATGCACCACAGGAGCCGCGCAATAATGCGTGACTTTTTCATCACGGATTAAATCAAGGCAAACCTTTGCATCAAATTTACGCAGGCATACATTAACCCCGGCACGCGCAGCGACTGTCCAGGCAAAACACCAGCCATTGCAATGAAACAGGGGCAAAGTCCACATATAAACAGGGTGCTTGGCCATATCCCATTCTAAAATGTTTGACAATGCATTCAGAGCCGCCCCACGATGATGATAAACCACCCCTTTAGGATTGCCAGTAGTGCCCGATGTGTAGTTTAAGGCGATGGCATCCCATTCATCAGTGGGCATTTGCCAATTATTAAGATCTTTGGCAGAAGCCAGGAAAGACTCATAATCAAGTTCGGCAAACGGCTGAACATTTTGTGGCCCCAAGGCATCATTGACCTGAACTATAGTAAGTTGGGGCAATTTACGGCGGATTTGAGGAATGTGGGCCTCGAATTCGCTATCTACCAGCAGCACCTCGGCCTCGCCATGCTCGAGGCAGAAAATAAGGCTGTCTGTGTCTAACCGCACATTAAGCGAACAGAGCACACCACCCGACATGGGCACCCCAAAATGGGCTTCTACCATGGCAGGCGTGTTATGCAGCAAGACCGCAACAGTGGAATTGCGTTCCACCCCCAACTGGCGCAGCGCAACCGCCAGCTGCTTGCAGCGACGGTTGGTTTCGGCCCAGTTTTGCCGGATTGGCCCATGGACAATTGCCAGACGGTCGCCATACACACTGGCGGCACGTTGCAGGTAATCGATGGGGGTTAGTGGTGCATAATTGGCCTGGTTACGCTGAAGGCCCGTATCAAAATCAGCCATTGTGTCTCCTGTTGGCTATTTGTTAATTTATACAAGATGTTACCAGCAAGATTAACAAATAAACCCCGAATAGATCAATATATTGACGATTATTTTTACCTATTTGCACACCAAAACACCTTGATAACTGCTATTGCACTAAATTTCGCAATCGTGTTGCGCACAAAATATCGTGCACGCTTGCAAACCCGCCACAATTGCCTGAAAGTTGTCTAAAATGCCAGCTTCGTTTCTTTAACTCAGGCACTACCACTTCATGAACACGGCACAAATCCAACTTCTGCGAGACGCAGCCAGGCAGGCTGATACTGGCAAGCACTGGATTGCCACAGCCAAATTCCTGGACATTGCCAACCCCAAGATCATTGCTGATTTGTGCGATGAAGTGCTTACCTTGCGGGCCGGGTATAACAAAACTCCCAGTATCATGCCCTCTAAAAATGCACTGGAAGAAGTTTTCCTGATGGAATGCCCCAACCCTTCCTGTGATAAGACCAAAGACGGCTATGCCATTCGCTACGCCGGGCAAACCTACGACCCCAACAAGGCTGAAGCGGCGCCAGGCGTAGCCTGGACTGCACAAGAAATTGCCATTTTCAAGGCACGTCAGGACGGCAGCATTACAGAACTGCTTAGCCGCCTGGAAAACATGGCGCACATTCCCACCTGGTACCTGACGGTAGAAGCCGGAAGAAGAAAAGGTTATGAAGGCACTCTGATTTTCAAATACAGCAGGGAAGCTCCCAACCGGGCGCAGCAGTTGACGTTTTTGGATTAGGTAATCATCCTGCCGACAATTTAATGAGCCTCTTGACTCTACCAAGAAAACACTAATCATTAGCAGCAAATTTCAACGCTTTATATTCATTTACATATCGGCCTGAAAAACTGGTTAACTTGTCGCATTTATCATATGATTTATTTAATATCATTGGAAACGCGGGCAAAATGAAACGTGAAACACCTCAAATACCTTCCTCTGAACTTAAAACAATCCTGCACTCAAAACGTGCAAACCTTTATTATCTTGAACATTGCCGTGTTTTAGTTAACGGTGGACGGGTTGAATACGTAACAGACCAAGGCTCCCAATCTTTATACTGGAACATTCCCATAGCCAATACCACTTGTATTTTATTGGGAACAGGTACATCAATTACACAAGCCGCCGTACGGGAACTTGCAAAAGCAGGTGTCATGATTGGATTTAGCGGTGGCGGAGGCTCACCTTTATTTGCTGGTAGTGAAGCGGAAATTGCCTGCGAATTTTTAAGTCCGCAAAGCGAATACCGCCCCACAGAATATCTACAAAAATGGTGCCAATTCTGGTTTGAAGACGAAAAACGCCTGGCCGCAGCCAAAAAACTGCAAATTCAACGCCTTATGGTCATACAAAAATTCTGGCCCAAGTTTGAATGGAATTATCCACATGAACAACTTGTAACTTTATTGGCAAATGCAGAAAATGAATTTAAAAACGTTAACGATCATCAAGCCCTGCTAACTGCGGAAGCCCGATTAACTATAAAACTTTATGCGCTCGCTAATCGTGCCACCATTAACGACGATGACTTTAGCAGAAGCACCAGAGGCAACAGCATCGACCCGGCAAACCAATTTCTGGATCACGGCAATTATTTAGCCTATGGTTTGGGGGCAACAGGATGCTGGGTTTTAGGCCTTCCACACGGACTGGCAATCTTGCATGGAAAAACCCGCCGCGGCGGGTTGGTATTTGATGCGGCAGACATCATTAAGGATGCGATGGTTTTACCCCAAGCCTTTATCTCTGCACAGCTAGGTGATAGTGAAAGTGACTTCAGGCAATCATGTATTAGTCAATTCGCACGGTTTGAAGCACTGGACATCATTATTGACACCCTTAAACAATTAGCGCTTACCCCGCATTCAGCATGAATATCCTGTTAGTTAGCCAATGCCATAAAAATGCCCTGAAAGAAACCCGACGCATTCTAGACCAGTTTGCCGAGCGATGCGGAGAGCGCACATGGCAAACACCCATAACACAGGCGGGCTTAAATACCTTACGCAAATTATTAAGACAAACCGCCCGAAAAAATACGGCAGTGGCCTGCTACTGGACGCATGGCAAAAACCTGACTGAACTGTTATGGATTGTGGGTGACCAAAGCCAATTCAATGAACAAGGCCGAGTACCAACCAACCGGACACGACGAAACATTCTACGGGCGGAAGATGAAAACCAATGGCTCCATGGCACTACCATCCAAATAGTTGCAACCATCGCATCCCTTTTGCATGACATTGGCAAGGCCAATACCGGGTTTGCCAAAAAACTCAAGCCAGATGCCCCATTACAGGCAGATCCATATCGGCATGAATGGATTTCCTTGCGTCTGTTCCAGGCACTTATTAACGGTTGCGATAAGGATGAAGCATGGTTAAAACGATTTACTGAAATTGATGTTTATTTTTCAAACCACCCAGACTGGATTGAAAACTTAATCAATGATGAAAATAAAGCTGACAATGCACCATCATTTGACATGATGCCACCTATCGCAAAATTGGTGGCATGGCTAATTGTCACACATCACCGTATGCCTTTCGAAGAATTTTATTCAACTAACAAAGATCGTATTCGTGCGCAAGCTAACGGGGATGTCCTTGACAGAAAAGCAAACCGTTTCTATAAAAAATTAAAAGCTCTTGATGGTTGGGTAAAAAATGACTTCGCCAATAAAGAACGTAAAGACAGCAAGGAATTCTGGCAATTCAAAAACCAGGCCATGTACAGCCATAGCTGGCAAAAGCAATTGAAACGCTGGTCTGGCAAAGCACTCAACCACCCTCCCCTGATGGGACTGGCAACATCAGAAACCATAAGCGACCCTTTTATACTACATATGGCTCGTCTTAGCCTGATGACAGGAGACCATAATTATTCCAGCTTAAAAAGCAATGATCCAAAACGCCTGCAAGGAGATCCTGAGTTTGACTTGATCGCCAACACGGATAGCCAAGGCAACCCCAAACAAAAACTGGATGAACACTTAATGGGAGTGGGCCAGTTTACCGCACGTTTTGCTCGTTTGCTTCCCAAGTTTTCACAAGAATTACCAGCAATAAAAAAACATAAAACATTCAGCCAAAGAACAACTGTTGCCCGTTTTAATTGGCAAAACAAAGCCTTCGACCTGGCCAGATCGCTTCAGGATTCCAGTCATAAAAACGGTTTCTTTGGCGTTAACATGGCCTCTACCGGATGCGGAAAAACACTGGGAAATGCACGGATCATGGCAGGTTTGGCCAATCCGAAAACAGGTGTGCGCTTTACCATAGCCCTGGGTTTGCGCGTATTGACCCTGCAAACCGGTGAGGCTTTACGCCAAAAGCTCAACCTGGACGATACCAGCCTTGCCATTCTGGTTGGAGGCCATGCCATGCGTGAGCTTTTTAATCTTTCCCAACAAGCGCAACAAAACGAAAACAAACTGGCTAATTTGGGCAGCGAGTCAATGGAAGAACTGGTTGAAGAAATAGTTCATGTATCGGAAAGTGGTATTGACTCCGGTGAGCTTGGCACTATTATTGCTGACACCAAAGCACGTCAATTGCTTTACGCCCCGCTTGTCAGTTGCACCATAGACCATTTAATGGCTGCCAGTGAAAACAGTCGTGGCGGCAAGCATATTGCGCCTATTCTTCGTTTGCTTTCATCTGATTTGATTCTGGATGAACCCGATGATTTTGATCATAATGACTTGCCTGCCCTAAGCCGGCTGGTTTATTTGGCAGGACTGTTTGGCAGCCGTGTACTGCTCTCTTCCGCCACCCTGACGCCAGACCTGATTTGTGGTTTATTTACGGCCTACCAAGCAGGCAGGGAAATCTGGAATATTCATAACCAATATCCCAACAAAGGGATTGACTGTTTTTGGGTGGATGAACATCAGCAACAATATTTCCCCCATGACAGCTTAAATGGTTTTGCCTTATCGCATACAAATTTCGTAGAGAAAAGAGTTGCCAAACTGCGACTAGAGCCTGCTCGCCGTATTGCCTCTATATTAGCGATTGACAATTGCTCGGCAACAAATAAAGAAGAAAGCATCAAGTATGCTGAACTGGCCAGACTGCTCTTGCACAAAGCGCAACATTTGCATGAACAGCACCATGAAATATGTCCTTATACCAAAAAGCAAGTAAGTATTGGCTTGATACGCTTTGCGCATACAAAAAACATCATAGAAGTCATTAAGAGCATGTATGAGCAACAGATAAATAACGATACCGTTCATTTTCACTTATGTTGCTACCATGCCAGACAATTGCTGATTCTACGAAATGCGATGGAAACAAAGCTGGATAGAATTTTAAACCGCAATAAAGAAAATGCGTTGTTTGAACACAGTGAAATACAAGATGCGTTAGCGAAAAGCCCGGCAAAAAACCATATATTTATTGTTATAAGCAGCCCGGTCAGTGAGGTCGGCCGTGATCATGATTACGACTGGGCGATTGTTGAGCCATCATCCATGCGCTCTATTATTCAGCTCGCAGGGCGCATCTGGCGACACCGGCCACACAAGATCCCCCAAACCCCCAACATTGCCATTCTGAACCGAAACCTCAGGGCTCTTAAAAAAGGTAATGAGATCGCTTTTGAAAGACCCGGCTTTGAAAGCAAGCCAAAATTTACACTTGCCAACCATAATATTGAAACATTGATTCCCGAGGAACAACTTAACCCAATCAATGCTATTCCCCGCATACAGAAACAGCAGGACTTACAACCCAAAACCAGACTGGCAGATCTGGAGCACGCCGTCATCGCCCATACGCTTAACAATCCCCGACCCAATCATATCAATACATTCTGGAAAGCCGGTTTAAGCCATCCATTTTGGGTTCAGTTGCAATTAATCAGCCCCTTCAGGCAACAAGACGTCCAACAAACCGAATATGTATGCCTGCCTGATGATGGAAGCGATACCGGCTTCAGTTTTATACCCTCAGACAGCGCTTGGAAACACCACGATATCAGTCAGGCAAAAACAGTCAATTATCATATTGTTTTTTCACCATTTAAACCTGACAATACTGCGGCATCACCTTGGTTGACCAGTGATTTCAATGAGGAACTGGAAAAGCTGGCGGAAGAACGAGGCAAGGACACTTTAACAACCGCCAAAGAATTTGCCACTATTTCCCTGGAATCCTATAATGATGCGCAATCATGGAATTTCCATCCTTGGCTAGGGTTCTGGCGGTAGAACCTGATATTTGAAGAATAAATATGGACGTTTGCCTTCTTGTGAATTACAAGTGTCTTCCTACGTCCATTCTTTGATGCAGAATCCGTACTACATCAATAACACCATCTACTGTCATACGATAAAAAAGCAAATGCATGCCAACAATTTGCTTACGATATCCGGCACGGATAAAGTCGGCACTGGTACCTTTCAATTTTCCACTGGCCAGTAACTGGCAAGCTTCATGAATTGAACGGATATAACGATCTGCCTGTACAACGCCCCATTGTTCTGCTGAATAATCCCAAATATCAGATAAATCAAGGACAGCTTTGGAAGAAAGAATATACCTGCTCATTCTTTATTGAATGAATCATGTTTAGCCTGTAAAAAGCTCTCAATATCAAAAGTCATGGAAGGGCCGCTTTTCTCTCCCTCTTCAAGAGCATTTTGCAACGCTTGCAAACGTGCTTCCCTTTCTTCAAGAAGACGCAACCCGGCACGCATTACCTCACTGGCTGAACCGTAGCGGCCACAGCTTATTTGCTGCTCAATAAATTTACCGAAATGTGGCCCCAAGGAAATAGACGTATTTTTTACCATTGCAAACTCCTAATGAATCCAAGCTTCATTTTACCAACAAATATGGTTATTTGGTATAAGTCATCAAGATAGATGTTGGTCAAATTATAATTTAACTATGTGTTCTTCACTTACTTACTGTTATTTACAAGTTTTCAGCACCAATTCCATTAGAATCTCGGTGTTTTTCCACCGAACAGGTGGCTTATAAATATTTATTTTTATATTTTTTAAATATTTACCACCGAACAGGTGGCTACACATCCATCAAAAATAATAGTAGCAACATAAATAATCCTATTTATTTTTTTATTTAATTTATTTGATCTTTCATTATTATTCTATATAATAATTTGAAATCAAAAACTATTTTTGTTACAGGATACATAATGACTGATATCAGCAGAGACAAAGTAGATCAGGCGATTCAAACCTTCCTTTCAGATCAAATAAATAAAAAAATAGAGCCTGAAGTAAAAAAACTTGAAAAAGCTCAAGCCATGGGCAACATCACCGAAATTGAAGAACTAGAAAAACAAATTAATGAAGTAAAAGAAAAGTACGACCTGAACACATGGATTGCTGATGCAGCCAATCGAATGTCCAATCAACTCCGTTTCGGAACACATATTTCAAAAGGCATTCACCCAGACAGCAAGGGAGACAATATTAATTTTCAAAACCCACAGAAACTCCCTGAAAAATTCGTTGGCTCCCAATCCATTGCATATATTCCTCTTGATGCCAATGGCAATGCTGCTGCATTACCATTGGCTTCGTTTTTCAATACCCCAATAGAAGGCACAACAATCAAGTTACGAGACTTAATTCAGCAGGAACACCCAGCATTAAAAGGTTGCTTTGCTAATGACCCTAAAATTTCCGATGATTATGCCTACATTTTCAAAGCCACATTAGACAATAAAATTGAAACCCCGAAAACAGATGCGCGTAACAAACAACTGCTATGGCCTGCTGACATTGATACCATTGATATAAATGGAGACGACTATATTTGTCTGGTTCCACTGCATCCATCGGCCCTGGTCAATCAACTTCATCAAAAAATAAGTAAAAAATACTCGGAAGAAAACAAACAGGCAAGAGACAGCAGCAAAAAGAAAAACAATGATAATGCTCAAGCTTATATATCAATCAATAATCTCGCTGTTCTTCGTTTAGGCGGAACCAAGCCGCAAAATATCTCACAATTAACCAGTTCACAAGGAGGTCGAAATTACTTACTGCCTTCTTTACCCCCACAAATAGTGACCAAACCCAAATTTCATCTAAGCCGCAATCGAACCAGTATTTTCAATAAAAACTTAAACCACTACTGTTACTACAGTATTCAAGATTTTTTCAGCGTCATCAAAGAACAAGCAAATACGGTTGATATCCGCACAAAAAGAAAAGAAGCTCTTGAGGGAATTATCAATAAGCTTTTTGAAATAGCCGACTATATCCAATCCACCTATGAACCAGGCTGGAGTAAAAATTATGAATTGGCATGGTCTCAAAAATACTGGCTTGATCCTGAGCGTGCTCTACTAACAGATGAAGAAAAATTCAGAACCGACAAAGAAAGCACTGACTGGATCAGTGATATTGAACATGACTTTGCCAGCTGGATAAACAGTTTGACCCGAAAACAATTCCCGCAATCGAAAGAAGATATAGCCGATCCCGAATATGCTGAATGGCGCAAAATTTTACGCCGAAGAATAAAAGCCAGCGAACAAAAAAATGAAGGAGTGTTTTCGTGAGTTACCTAAGCAATTACCTTGTTCTTAACAAAATCCGCATTCAAAATGCCAATACGGTTTCAAGCCCGCTTACCTATGGCTTTCCTTCCCTTAATGGTTTTATCGGCGCCATTCATGCCCTGAACCGCAAAATAAAAAATGACTTCCCTGGGATCAGGCTTAATGGCACTTTAATTGCCTGCCATGAGTACCATCTACACGCTTATCGTCCATATAACCTTGCAGACTATACCTTTAACCTGACCAGGAATCCAATTAAAAAAGATGGAAAAACCGCTGCCATTATTGAAGAAGGCAGGATTGATTTGACCGTAAGCCTGGTTATTGAAATCTATGACGATATTGACCTAAACGATAATGAAACACTAAAGCAAAAATTTATTGTTTATATACAAAAACAACTTATGCAACAACGCATTGCCGGAGGCAGCGTCATGCATATTCAAAAATCCTTTCTTGTTCCCTATGGCAACGAGGATGTTACCACTGTCATCAACTCATTAATACCCGCCTTTGTGCTAATGGATGCCAGCCAGGAATTAGTCGCTATAACCAACGAATTAAAAGCTATCAATCCAGACGCAACAGCATTAGATGCATTAATAGAAACAGCAACCCTGCATCACGTACCTGAAGCAGATGAAGATAAACTCAACAGCATTCAATGGAAAACCAAAAGCGTCAAAACCGGACGAGGCTGGATTGTTCCTATTGCCGTTGGCTACCAAGGTATTTATGAACCATTTTCCCCTGGCGAACTGGAAAATTGCCGCACACCAGAATACCCCAGTCAATACGTTGAGTGTATATACAGCCTGGGAAAATGGGTTTTCCCATATCGAATAGAAGACGATTTCAACTCTGCTTTCTGGCGTTATAGCCAACCTGAAAACAATCTTTACTTAATTACACAATCTGAATATTAAGGAGTTATACAAAATGGCAAAATTATCTACAGCAAGTGTATTGGCATTTGAACGCAATTTAGATATTTCCGATTGCAATTTCGAACAACTCGACAGTAAAAACCCGGACAGTAAAAAAACCATCGTTAAAGTCCGTGAAAAATCAGTGCGTGGCACCATTTCCAATCGCTTAAAAAACGCAATCACAAATGACCCAGCAAAGCTAGATGCTGAAATTGAAAAAGCAAACCTTCAAACAGTAGATGTTGCAACACTTGATAATGACAAAGATACGCTTGTTGCCAGCTTCAGTTGCAAAATCCTTCCATTTACTGGCAAGCCTAATATTTGCAATGACCCAGACTATCAAATAAAACTGCTTTCAACCGTTCAGTCCTACCTTGATGAAACCGGTTTAAGCACTTTGGCCCAACGTTATGCCATTAACATTGCCAACGCCCGCTGGCTTTGGAGAAACCGGATCGGCTCAGAAAAAATCCGTGTAACAGTCAGCTATACACTTAATAATGAAAACTACTTGCTCACTTTTGATAATGCAAAAGACTTGCCCTTGAATTCATTTGATATTGAAAATGAACAAATTGACACTTTGGCAAAAGTGATTGAGCAAGGGTTCAACAATGAACATTTTGTGATCCTATACATAGAGGCCCAGGCTATTGTTGGTTACGGCCAGGAGGTTTACCCCTCTCAAGAATTGATTTTAGATACAGGAAAAACCAAAAGCAAAGTCCTATACCATATTAATGATGTTGCCAGCATACACTCGCAAAAAATTGGTAACGCATTGCGTACTGTTGATACCTGGTACAGCGATGATGCCCAATTCCCCATAGCAGCAGAACCATATGGGTCAGTTACTACTTTAGGTACCGCATTCAGGCAACCCAAAGCCAAAAAAGATTTTTATACTTTATTCGATAATTGGGTACTAAACGACGCAAAGCCAAGCCCGGAAGACCAACATTATGTAATCTCCGTATTGATTCGTGGCGGTGTATTTGGTGCTGCTGGTAAGGAGTAACCATGTCTGAGTTATCCCATTACTTTGATTTAAAAGCCATTCCACAAGCTGAAATTACCCAGTCTGAAGTGATTAGCCACATCATGCAACTGCTGCATCAAATGCTACCAGAATTCAATGGGAAAATAGGACTGAGTTTTCCTGCTTACGGGCAACAAAAAACGCTAGGAGGAATTATCCGTCTTTTAGGCAGTGAAAAGGGTATCGCCACTATTAATCAAGAGTTAGAGCAATCCAATGCCATAAAAGATTATGCTTTAATTGGACCCGTATCCCCGATTCCTGAGACTGTTAATAGTTACGCATGCTTTAGCCGACTGCATAAAAAAGGAGCAAGCCATATCAGGAGAAGCCAAAAACGCTTAACCCAACGAGGGGAATGGTCTGATGAAATTGCTGAAAATATGATGGTAAAACATCTACAACAGAAAGCCTTACCTCATGTTCATTTAAAAAGCAGTAGCACGGGGCAAAACTGGATCCTTCAGATTAATCGTCAATTGTCCAAGCTCCCAAATAATGAAGGGGCGTTCAATTCTTTTGGCTTGAGCAAACAGTTGACCGTTCCACTTTTTTAAGTTTTAACCCTTTTTAAGGCCAATAAAAAATACACTATAAAATCAATAACTTAAAAATTGGCTTTAAAAAAGGGGAAAAGTCTAGATTTTTCTTTAACAAATTGATAAATAAACAATATTCTTTTAGAATGTCTTCTTCACTGCTGCATAAGCAGCTTAGAAAAGGACACGTCACAAAAATAATGATCCGGTTCGCTTCACTGCTGCATAAGCAGCTTAGAAAATACATATATTCAGTTCGTGCTTTACCGCCAGCTTCACTGCTGCATAAGCAGCTTAGAAAGCCCGTACATGCCCGTTCAGGATGTAATACTTCTTCACTGCTGCATAAGCAGCTTAGAAAGTATCACCATGAACGTGTTTGTTAACCAATGCCTTCACTGCTGCATAAGCAGCTTAGAAATTACCGAAGAGCCGATTGATCCAAAATCAACCCTTCACTGCTGCATAAGCAGCTTAGAAAAGAATCATGTCTCCCCATGCTTTGCCGATATCCTTCACTGCTGCATAAGCAGCTTAGAAATGATTGGACGAAGTATCTTGCAATGCTGCAAGCTTCACTGCTGCATAAGCAGCTTAGAAAATATCAAACCAATCCTTTTCAAGACTGATAATCTTCACTGCTGCATAAGCAGCTTAGAAATGGGATCTAACAAAGTTGGCCAATACTGATTTCTTCACTGCTGCATAAGCAGCTTAGAAAAATACGTATTGCTTGTCACCCAGTAAAAGCACCTTCACTGCTGCATAAGCAGCTTAGAAAATGAAACCCTTGGTTTCCGCCTGGGCCGATGTCTTCACTGCTGCATAAGCAGCTTAGAAAAATCACTGGAGGCGCGACCGCTGGCATTGTTGCTTCACTGCTGCATAAGCAGCTTAGAAATGATATCCAGCTGCAGGATATAGCTATCGCTACTTCACTGCTGCATAAGCAGCTTAGAAAACAATGCAGCCGAACATGAACGGATGATTGTTCTTCACTGCTGCATAAGCAGCTTAGAAAATCACGTTGGGTACGTGAACGCCTTTTGATTGCTTCACTGCTGCATAAGCAGCTTAGAAAACGGCAATGAGCGCCAAGCGGAATCTATCCGTCTTCACTGCTGCATAAGCAGCTTAGAAAGCATTGCGCTGGACGCAAGGATTGCGTTTGATCTTCACTGCTGCATAAGCAGCTTAGAAAATCCGCTTGATAAGTTGGGCCTCATCTTCAAACCTTCACTGCTGCATAAGCAGCTTAGAAAGCAACAACCAAAGCTGGCGAAGCGGCAGGATCCTTCACTGCTGCATAAGCAGCTTAGAAAAGCGCCACCGCCGGAGCTCATGTCTCCATTGCCTTCACTGCTGCATAAGCAGCTTAGAAAAGGACGGTGCCCGGACATTATCAACCAACTTTCTTCACTGCTGCATAGGCAGCTTAGAAATGGCAATGCAAACCGGGCGGAACCGTGCAGTTCTTCACTGCTGCATAAGCAGCTTATAAATTAGTGCAGACAGCTTTCCGTATTTGATATACAGCTGCACCGCTCTCATGCGATCTTCATATGAATACATTGACTACCTCTAAAGATAGTCCAAGTTTTCGTCCGCACCCCCTATATGCACAAAAGTAAAAGCCGCACATGTGCGGCTTCAGAGTGTTGATAAACCCCCTGTTTTTTTGAGCAGGGGGTTTATTTTTTTTACCGCTAATTAAATACGGTGCGTTTTGTCATTAACATCAAGAATAAGCGCAGAATGCTAATCTGTGTGCATCTCAAGGGCTGGTAAGACGCGGTAAGGTCGTAAAAAGACCTTAAAAGCTGCGCCAGCAGCAGCGCAATCTTCTTCATGTTCTGCGCAGCCGCTGCCAGCAGGCACTGCTCCATCACTTTGTTTAGCCCGCGCATGCGGGCATAGCGATGGCCATGCAACTGTTTGGCATCGGCAAAGCTGCGTTCCACCGTTTCTTTGCGCCGGGCGTAGATTTTTTTACCCGCTGAGGTCAGGCGACGTGCATTCACCCGTTCCTTGGCCGGCTCCCAAACGTGGCGCACCACAACTTTGACATGATTAGCACTTTTCGTACACCGTGATCGCCCCGGACAGTTCGAGCATGCTCCGGGGTCAGAGTGGTATTCGCGATATCCCGCGCGACTGGTTGTTTTATACGGAATGACTTGTTGATATGGGCAGGTGTAGGTATCGCTTTGGGCATCGTAAACATATTCGCGTTTATAGTAATAACCATCTTTATGCGTCGGGCGACGATACCCCATCACACCTGCAATCAAACGGTCTTCCAAGCCTTGGCACACGGTGGGCGTAAAATACCCGGCATCCAATCCCACGGCATAAGGATTTAAATTAAAGCGTTCGCTTTGGCGATCCAGACGGGCCAGATAAGGTTGGCTATCGTGTACATTGGCCGGGGTCACATGCGTATCGGTGATGATCGCGTATTTGGCATCAACCGTACGGTGATCCAGATAAAAGAACCCCTTGGGCTTGGCGATCTGCATCAATCGCTGCATCCAGTTCCTCAAGGTAAGCAGCCGGTTTGACAGCGACGTCCGCTATATCGTATTTGTTCTTGTTGGCATTGGCCTTCAGGTGCGTGCTGTCGGTGTAAAGCACCTTGCCATCAACCATGCCACGGCCTATGGCTTGCAGCACGATCTCATCAAAGATCTCTTGGTAAATGCAGCTGTCGGCAAACCGGCGCCGACGGTTCTGGCTGATCGTTGACGCATCGGGTACTTTGTCCGTCAGACGCAGACCCAGAAACCAGCGGTAAGCCACATTGACTTGCACTTCACGGATTAGCTGACGCTCGCTGCGTATCCCAAACAGATAGCCTAGCAACAGCAGCTTGAACAGCAGCACCGGATCAATGGCCGGACGTCCGTTATTGGCGCAATACAGGTGTGCCACCTTGGCACGAATAAAGGTCAGATCAATCGCAGCATCTATCTTGCGCACCAGGTGATCCGCCGGAACCAGGGATTCCAGGGTCACCATCTCAAGTTCATGCTGATAGGCAGTAGGTTCTTTTAGCATACCCCTATTATGAACAAACCCTCGCCGGTTGGCGAGGGTTTGTCAGCAATCTGAAGCCGCACATGTGCGGCTTTTACTTTATATACCTAAATATTTACTGAGTTAAAATAACGATTTCTCAGCAATAAAAATCCTAACTATCCGGCTAGAACATAAAATTTCAATTTTCTCTAAATCAAACAACCAATCATTAAAGCACATCATTTCCCAGAAGCCGCCGGTAGAAGGGTCAATCAATTTAGACAGATCCGATTGATCTACCTGCTTACTTGGCACACTACCGCCACTAGGTAATCCAAAAACCTCAATCTTCCAAGCCGGACCAACCAGGTCATTGTCTGCCCTGTCCACAAACAAATTATTGTATTCCCGCTGAGCACGCCATTCAAAATTATGGATAGGTGGCATAGTATTTTTCCTTTTGAAATTTAAATAAATCGTAAGTGCTTATTCATTCATCATAGCACTGGCACCCTGTAAATCATGGTTTTCAATGCTTAACCTTCGTGATAAAACACACACCCCTTACAACCAACGGCGCACTTTCGCTTTATACGCCAGGTATTCCTGTCCAAACCGTTTTTCCATTGCCCGTTCTTCGGGAATGATCTGGAAACGGGTAATGTACAGCATGAACACAAACACGCCTAAAAAAGACCAGGAAAAAGCCAGATAAATGGCCCACGCCAGCAATAGTAAAGCCATGCCCAAATACATGGGATTACGTGAGTATTGATAAATTCCCGTGCTAACCAAGGCGGAAGATTTTTCAGGTGCCATGGGATTAACCGTGGTTTTTACTTTTCTGAATGAAACAGCCCCCAGCAAATCGCACATTAGCCCTGAAAGCGCCACCAAAATTGCAGCAACCTGGCGCAACGAGATCCCCGCATCAGGTGCAACGTATGTACGGGCCAGCAACCACATTGCCATTCCGATCACGATGGCAATCAACGGAGGGGGGATTTTAGTTTCCAACATCTTCATGGCAACACCCTTGTACAAACCGCTCTTGACAGTTCTCACCATTCATTACATCAACGAATGGCAGTTTTTCATGTAAGCAAATAAAAACACACATGCGCTTGGCAAATGTTAACAAAAAACCCGCACCACCATAAGCAGTGCGGGTTTTGCAAACTGATTATTGCCTGAAGCAATAAAACGGCTTACATGTTTTCGATCATTACCTGACCAAAGCCAGAGCAGCTAACCTGTGTTGCGCCTTCCAGCAGACGGGCAAAGTCATAGGTTACTTTCTTGGACAGGATTGATTTTTCCATAGAGGAAATGATCAGGTCTGCCGCTTCTGTCCAGCCCATGTGACGCAGCATCATTTCGGCAGAAAGGATTTCTGAACCTGGGTTCACGTAATCTTTGCCTGCATATTTAGGTGCTGTACCGTGGGTGGCTTCGAACATGGCAACAGAGTCAGACAAGTTAGCACCGGGAGCGATACCAATACCACCAACTTGTGCAGCCAATGCGTCAGAAACGTAGTCACCGTTCAGGTTTAGTGTAGCAATGACTGAGTACTCGGCAGGACGCAACAGGATTTGTTGCAGGAAGGCGTCAGCGATAGAATCCTTAACAATGATATCTTTACCTGTTTTAGGATTCTTGAATTTGCACCATGGACCACCGTCGATCAACTCGGCGCCGAATTCTTTTTGTGCCAGCTCATAGGCCCAGTCACGGAAACCACCTTCGGTGTATTTCATGATGTTACCTTTATGAACGATGGTGACGCTTGGTTTGTCGTTGTCGATCGCGTATTGGATGGCTTTACGAACCAGGCGCTGTGTACCTTCACGTGATACGGGCTTGATGCCGATACCGGAAGTGTTGGGGAAGCGGATTTTGCTTACGCCCAGTTCATTTTGCAGGAAAGCGATCAGTTTTTGAGCCTGGTCGGATTCTGCAGGGAACTCGATACCGGCATAGATATCTTCCGAGTTTTCACGGAAAATGACCATGTCTGTTTTTTCGGGCTCACGCACGGGTGAAGGAACACCTTTGAAGTAACGTACGGGGCGCAAGCAGACATACAAGTCCAGTTGCTGGCGCAGTGCCACGTTCAGTGAACGAATACCACCACCAACGGGAGTTGTCAGGGGACCTTTGATGGAAACAACGTAATCCTTGACGGCTTCCATGGTTTCTTCTGGCAACCATACGTCGGGGCCATATACTTTGGTTGATTTTTCACCGGCATAAACTTCCATCCAGTGAATTTTACGTTTGCCGTCGTACGCTTTGGCAACGGCAGCATCAACCACTTTCAACATGACTGGAGTGATGTCTGCACCAGTACCGTCACCTTCGATGTAAGGAATGATTGGCTGATCTGGTACATTCAGAGAGAAGTCGGCGTTTACCGTGATTTTTTCGCCCGCTGCCGGGACTTTGATATGTTGATAAGACATGTTGGCTCCGTAACCCACATTAAGACAATTAACCTAAAACATGCAGCCTGATAGGAGTAAGCTGCAAGTCTTATATAAGACTCACATAGTTTAACTGAAAAAATTTAAACCGCCTTAAAACATTGCCGATTTTTCAGAAATATTTCCTGATGACCACAATTCTGAGGCAAAATAGCCTATTAACTTCTACTTTTTTACCTTCAATATAGCTATGTTCAACCCTTCCCGTGACCAGGTCAGAGATTTTTTTATTGATACCTGGCGTAAACACCAGAACAAACAGATTCTTACTCCACTGGAATCCATTGCCCTGAACTGGATTCAGCAACATCCCGAATATCACGGTGTACTTGAAAATCCCGAATCCAAAAGCAAAGATTTTTCAGTAGACCAGGGCCAGGTCAACCCGTTTTTGCACCTGTCCATGCATTTGGCCATTGAAGAACAAATATCCATTAACAGCCCACCGGGAATCAAAGATGTATTCCAAGCCCTGGCTGCCGGCAGCAGCCCGCACGAGGCCGCCCACGAAATCATGGAGTGCCTGGGAACCGTACTTTGGGAAGCCCAGCGCCTGGGCAAACCACTAGACAACAATCAATATCTTGAGTTGTTGCGCCAGCGCGTTAAACGCCATTAAACCCGGGCAAGCCCCTAAGGTCACATAGCCGGTTTATACATTGAAAAACGATTCAGGCCAAAGGCCAAACCGCTTTACCAAACGTATTTCTACTGACGCCGGTGACTTAACACGCTGGGCAAGGTGGCCAGCCAGGCCGAAATATTGTCAATATCTGCAGGCGTCAGGTTCTGGACCTGCACAGCCATAATTGGATTTTTCCGGATATTAGCAGAAGGTGGTGCATTGCGCGCGCCCCTCACATACGCCATCAGGGCATGCTTCAGGTAATCATCATGCTGCCCGGCCAGAATGGGATACATGGACGCCAGCGTGCTCACGCCATCGGCACCATGACAAGCCACGCACCCCTTTGTCTCAAACGCGATTTTTCCAGCCTTTAGATCGGCGGCATGTACAGTACCCGAAATGGCCAGAACAATGCCTGCCAACATTACATTTACCTGTTTCATGACAGTATCTCCGACTATTTAAGTTGTGCGTAATAAGCTGCCAGATCAAGCATGTCCTGTTCGGACAGGCTATGGGCAATGGCAATCATTGACGGAAAGGTACGGGAACCGGACTGGTATTCTTTCAGGGCAGCAACAATGTATTCGGCATTCTGGCCGGCAATCTTGGGCACCCGGTACACTTCAGGAAAGCTGGCCCTGTACCCCTCTATGCCATGACAGCCAATACACATGAATACTTTACCTTTTGCTGCTTCTATGTCTCCGACAGGGGCAGCCTGCTGCGCAAATGCCTGCGCCCCTATTGCACAGCCCGCCATGATGGCGAACAAGTTTATGGTACGCTTTAACGATTGCTTCGTCATATATTGCTCTTCTTGGTGATTGTTAAGAATTTTAATTAAAAACAACGGATAGAGCTGCGATTGATTGATTTTACGATTTGTACTATCAATTCGGTTTAGTATTAATACTTGATGTATTGAACCCCTATTTTTATGTTGCAGGATGGAAATGAATATACCTATAAACCCTAATGGCTCAACAAAATTTTCAGGAACAGACCGTTACATAGCTACCGAAGATCTTAAGCTGGCGGTAAATGCCGCCCTGACTTTACAGCGTCCGCTATTAATCAAGGGTGAACCGGGCACGGGCAAAACCATGCTGGCCGAAGAAGTGGCCAGGGCACTGGGGCGCGATTTGCTGCAATGGCATATCAAGTCCACCACCAAGGCCCATCAGGGGCTGTACGAGTACGATGCCGTATCCCGCCTGCGTGACTCCCAACTGGGTGATGAGCGGGTCAAGGATATCCGCAATTACATCAACAAAGGCGTACTGTGGCAGGCTTTTGAATCAGAAAAACCCTGCGTTGTCCTGATTGATGAAATTGACAAAGCTGACATCGAGTTCCCCAACGATTTATTGCGTGAACTGGATCAAATGGAGTTTCATGTATACGAAACCCAACAAACCATTGTGGCCAAACATCGCCCACTGGTCATTATTACCTCCAATAATGAAAAAGAACTACCCGATGCATTTCTGCGCCGTTGCTTTTTTCATTACATCCAGTTTCCCGACCGCGCCACGTTAAAAGACATTGTTCATGTGCATTTCCCCGATATCAAGGCCGAAGTCCTGCGGGCCGCCCTTGATCACTTTTTCACCCTGCGCGAAGCGCCCGGCCTGAAAAAGAAACCGTCCACATCCGAATTCCTTGACTGGCTGTCGCTCTTGATTTCCGAAGACATCAGTGCTGGAAAAATTGATGCCCATGCGGCCACGGCAATACCCATCATGGCAGGTGCCCTCCTGAAAAACGAACAGGACCTGAGCCTGCTGGAAAGGCTTTCCGCCATGGCGCAGAATATGCGTCGCTCATAAATCAGGCTGCCCATGTTTATCAATTTCTTCTACCACCTTCGCAATCACAAGCTGCCAGTATCTGTCAAAGAGTACCTGACACTGCTTGAAGTCTTGCGTGAGCAGGTCATGGTCCCTACCTTGCATGACTTTTATCTGCTGTCACGCATGACACTGGTCAAGGATGAAACGCTGTTTGACCGCTTCGACCAGGCTTTTTCCCTCTTTGCCAAAGGCGTCGAGGCCCAGCTGGCCGACAGCAAGGAGATCCCGCTTGAATGGCTGATGAACGAATTGCAGAATTCACTGACGCCAGAAGAAAAAGCAGCCATCGAAAAACATGGCTGGGAAAAGCTCATGGAACTGTTCAAGCAACGCCTTGAAGAGCAGCAAGATCGCCATGCCGGTGGTAACAAATGGATAGGTACGGGGGGCACTTCGGCCTTTGGCAACAGTGGTTATCACCCTGAAGGCATTCGTGTGGGCGGGCAATCCGCCGGCCATCGCACCGCCGTCAAGGTCTGGGATGAACGCCTGTTCAAGGAGTATGATGACCAACAGGAACTGGGCACCCGCAACTTCAAGGTTGCCCTAAGACGCCTGCGCCGCTTTGCCCGCGAAGGCGCTGCTGAGGAACTGGATCTTGAAGACACCATTCGCAGCACGGCCCGCAATGCCGGTTATCTAGACGTTAAAATGGTTCCCGAGCGTCACAATAACGTCAAGGTCTTAATGCTGCTTGACGTGGGCGGCAGCATGGATGACCATATCAGCCGCGTTGAGGAGCTGTTTTCGGCTGCCAGCAGCGAGTTCCATCACCTGGAAGTTTATTATTTCCATAATTGCGTCTACGAACGCGTCTGGCGCTATAACAGCAACGGGCGTCGCAACTATATAGACACCTGGGAGCTGCTTAGGAAATACAATGCCGACTGGCGCCTGATCCTGGTGGGCGATGCCACCATGAGCCCCTACGAAATCATGCACCCGGGCGGTTCAGTTGAGCATTACAACAAGGAAACCGGTGCAGCATGGCTGCAACGGCTTCTGGAGCACTGGCCCAAATCCATCTGGCTCAACCCCGAACCCACCAGTTATTGGCCTTACCGGCAATCCATTGAGCTTATCCGTAATATTCTACAAAACCGAATGTACGGAGTGACCGTTGCCGGCCTGGAGGAAGGTATGCGGCTATTGTCCAAATAGCCACTTATTGTTAACGCAGTATTGACCCAATCATCCAAATAGCCATGAGACACCGTCAGCCTCTTTCGCCTTACATTACCTTATTACTACTGTCTTTTTTCCTTTTTATGTCATTACCCATTCCCGCCACAGGCGCCCTCACCCAACCGGTACAAATCCACAGTATCGAAGGCATTACCGAATACGAACTGGACAACGGTTTGCGGGTTCTGCTGGCACCCGATCAATCCAAACCTACCACCACGGTCAACATGACCTATCTGGTGGGTTCCCGCCACGAACAATACGGGCGTACCGGTATGGCTCACCTGCTCGAACATTTAATGTTCAGGGGCACGCCCAATACCCCCAATGCACTGGCTGAGTTTTCAAAAAGAGGCTTGCAGGCAAATGGCTCCACGTCGGCAGACCGCACTAACTACTATGCCAGTTTTGCCAGCAACCCCGAAACCCTTAAATGGTATTTGACCTGGCAGGCCGATGCCATGCGTAATGCGTCCATCCAGGAAGAAGACCTGAACGCCGAACGCAGCATTGTCCTGAACGAGCTTGAACGCGGAGAAAACAATCCTTTCAGAACCCTGACAGAAAAAATGCGCTCAACGGCATACCAGTGGCACAATTACCGCAACAGCACCATTGGTGCACGCAGTGACCTTGATGCCATGCAGGCCAGCGAATTGCGTGACTTTTACAACCGCTACTACCAACCCGACAATGCTGTTTTGGTTGTTGCCGGCAAATTTGAACCTGCGCAAACGCTAAGCCTGATTAATGAACTGTTCAGCGCCATTCCAAGACCCGAACGTTCCCTGACAGAAGCACCCACGGTAGAACCCCAACAGGACGGCGAGCGCCAGGTCATTCTTGAGCGCAGTGGGGGCATGCCCTTTATTGCCGCCACTTACCACATCCCTGCCGCCTCTAGTGAACAATATATCCTGCTGGACATTGCTGCCGGCATTCTGGCCGACAGTCCTTCGGGCCCACTTTACAAAGAACTGGTGGAAAACAACCTGGCTACCGGTGTCTTTGGCTTTGCCATGGCACACCATCATCCTGGACTTATTTTTTTTGGGGCCCAGCTTAATGACACCATGGATACAGCCAAGGCGCAGCAAACCTTGCATGAGGTGCTTGAGCAAAGTGCCAAACACCCGATCACCCAAGAGCAGCTGGATCGGGCAAAAAACAATTGGCTTACCCAATGGAATGAACTGTTTGCCAGTACCGAGCAAATGGGCATTGGCCTGTCAGAAGCGATTGCCTCGGGTGACTGGCGGCTTTTCTTTCTGGAGCGCGACCGGGTCAAGAACATAACCCTGCAAGACGTCCAGCAGGCCATACAAACTTATTTGCTGGCCAGCAACCGCACCAGCGGGCTTTACAAACCCACCGACAATCCGCAACGTGCACCGTTCGAAACCATTCCAGATATTGCGCAGTTATTGAAAGACTACAAAGGCGATCCCTCTTTTACGCAAACGGATGCTTTTGACTCCTCTCCTGAAAACATCGACAAACTGACACGGCTTGAAGTGATCCAGTTGCCTAATGGCACCATTAATACCGCCATGCTGGTCAAGCCAACCCGTGGCAATCGCGTCCAGGCCGATTACAAAATCCAGTTTGCCAATGCCCAGGCCATGAACAATATGGCCAGCCTGTCCGCGGCGGCGGCTTCGTTACTGGATAATGGCACGGCCACCATGTCGCGCCAGGAAATACAGGATCGCATTGACGCCCTGCAAGGCAGCATTCATTACGGAATCAGTGGTAACCGGTTAATGGTATCCCTTTCCACCCATAAAAAACATTTTCCGGATTTACTGCAATTCAGCCTTGAACTTATCCAACAGGCCAACTATCCGCTGAAAGAAGTTGATGAATACAAGGAGCGGGTCATCACATCGGTTCGAAACGCCATGACTGAGCCTGGGGCACTGGCCAACAATACCCTAAGTCGCCACAGCAATATCTGGCCCAAGGGCGATATTCGCTATGTTCCCACTTATGAGGAACTGATCAAAAACATCGAGGCTATCAATCCCAAAGCACTTCGTGAGTTCCAAAACAACTTCTTTGGAGCGGGCGATATAGATGTTGCCATTGTGGGCGACTTTGATCCGCAGCAAATCAGGAGCATTCTTGAAGACAGCCTTAGAAGCTGGAAGCAGGCGCCCAGCTATGACCGCATTAATATGCCTTACCATGCCGTAAAGGCGGCCTCCTTCACGATTGAGACCCCTGACAAGGCCAATGCAGTGTATATGGCCAGATTGCCGATCGAACTGCAAAATGACCACCCGGATTATCCGGCTCTGTTCATGGCCAACTACCTGCTGGGTGCCACCGAAACTTCCCGTCTTTGGACCCGTATCCGCACCCAGGAGGGTCTGTCTTACAGTATCAGAAGCTCACTGAATGTTTCCTCTTTCGAGCCATCAGGCACATGGTCATTGCAAGCCATTTATTCACCCACCGAAAAAGAGCGTGTCAAATCCCTGATTGATGAAACTATGCAGACTACCCTGAGGGAAGGCTTTACCGAACAGGAGCTCAGCGATGGTATACGATCAGTCCTTAATCTGCGCTCGCTGGCCCGCTCACAAGATAGCGTCCTGTCTTCCACCTGGCTGAAATACCTGGCACTGGATCGCAGCTTTGAATGGAACAAAAAATTTGAAGAAGCGATTCAAAACCTGACCACGGTGGAAGTTCACCAGGCCATGAAAACATATCTGAAACCGGAAAACATGTCTGAAGCATTTGCCGGTGATTTTGTTGGCAAGACAAACAAGGCCACTCAGCAAGAACAGCCTTGAGAATAAAAAAATGCACGTTATGAAAACGTGCATTTTTTTCTTGAAAACGAAAGTTTTCTTTACGGTTGCCTAACTGAAGAACTTCTTGACCCGATCAGTCCAGGATTTATTTTGCGGTGAGTGACGGTCACCACCATCATCCAGCGCTGCCTCGAATTTACGCAACAGGTCTTTCTGCTCTTCGTTCAGACGCACCGGTGTTTCTACAATCACGTGACAATACAGGTCACCAGGATAATTGGAACGAACCCCCTTGATCCCTTTGCCACGTAAACGGAAAGTCTTGCCGGTTTGCGTGCCCTCGGGAATGGTAATTTCACCTTTTCCGCCCAGAGTTGGTACTTCAAGGTTTCCGCCCAGGGTAGCCGTCACAAAAGGTAGCGGTACCTGGCAGTGCAAGTCATCGCCATCACGCTCAAAAATGCTGTGTTCCTTAAGGTGAATTTCGACATACAAATCACCAGGAGGCCCACCATTGACGCCCGGCTCACCATTTCCAGCCGAGCGGATGCGCATTCCTTCATCAATGCCGGCAGGAATCTTGACCTGAAGGGTTTTGTTCTTGCGTTTGCGACCTACACCATCACACGCTGTGCAGGGATCCTTGATTTCCTGGCCGGAGCCGTGACAGGTTGGGCAGGTTTGCTGAACGCTGAAAAAACCCTGCTGCATGCGAACCGCACCACTACCGCCACAAGTATGACAGGTGGTTGGTTTGGTACCTGCCTTGGCACCACTGCCATGGCAAACATCACAATGCTCCCAGCTGGGCACACGTATTTCCGTATCGAAGCCTTTGGCGGCCTGCTCAAGGGTAATCTCAAGGCTGTAACGCAAATCGGCGCCGCGGTATACTTGCGGGCCACCGCCACGACGGCCGCCACCAAAGATGTCCCCGAAAATATCACCGAACACATCTCCAAAGTTTCCGGCACCTGCCCCCATTCCTGCATTGGGATCTACACCTGCATGGCCATAACGATCATACGCTTCGCGTTTCTCGGGATCTGAAAGCATTTCATAGGCTTCCTTGATCTCTTTGAATTTATCTTCGGCCTCTTTGCTATCCGGATTGCGGTCAGGATGGTACTTCATTGCCAGCTTGCGGTAAGCTTTCTTGATTTCCTCATCCGTGGCGTTTTTGGCGACACCCAGAGATTCATAATAATCACGCTTTGCCATTATTTATACGCCTTATAACTCTTTAACAAATTCCATATATTTAAAAACAATACCCGGTTAAGCCCTTTAAGACAGAAACCGGGTATGAAAGCTCACATTGATGCAATCAATTAGGCGTCACGCTTGACTTCTTTAAAGTCGGCATCCACCACATTTTCATCAGCGGGCTGGGCACCTTCAGAAGCCTGGCCAGCCTGGGCCTGCATATCTGCATACATTTTTTCACCCAGTTTCTGGGAAGCTGTCATGAGCGCCTCTGTCTTGGCATCAATCGCTGGCTTGTCACCCTCTTGCAATGTGGTTTCAAGATCTTTGATCGCTGCTTCAATGGCTTCTTTTTCAGCCGCTTCCAGCTTGTCACCGTATTCGGTCAGTGACTTGCGTGTTGAGTGAATCAGGGCATCCGCCTGGTTGCGTGCCTGTGCCAGTTCGGCAATGCGGTGATCCTCTTCGGCGTTGGCTTCCGCATCTTTGACCATACGTTCAATTTCTTCCTCGGACAAACCAGAGTTGGCTTTAATGGTAATTTTGTTTTCTTTACCAGTGCCTTTATCTTTGGCTGACACGTGAAGAATACCGTTGGCATCAATATCGAACGTCACTTCAATTTGCGGCACACCACGTGGTGCTGGTGGAATACCTTCCAGATTAAACTCACCCAAGCCCTTGTTACCCGCAGCAATTTCACGTTCTCCCTGGAATACTTTGATGGTTACTGCAGGCTGGTTATCGTCGGCAGTAGAGAAAACCTGTGAAAAACGGGTAGGAATCGTGGTGTTTTTCTGGATCATCTTGGTCATTACGCCGCCCATGGTCTCAATACCCAGAGACAATGGGGTAACGTCGAGCAGCAACACGTCTGTACGATCGCCAGACAGGACCGAACCCTGAATGGCCGCACCGGCAGCAACCGCTTCGTCGGGGTTGACGTCTTTACGTGGCTCTTTGCCAAAAAACTCTTTGACCTTTTCCTGCACTTTAGGCATACGGGTCATACCACCAACCAGAATAACGTCATCAATGTCGCTCACCTTGACACCGGCATCTTTGATGGCTACACGGCAAGGCTCAATAGTGCGGTTGATCAGCTCTTCAACCAGTGCTTCAAGTTTGGCACGGGTGATTTTCAGGTTCAGGTGTTTTGGACCGGAAGCGTCTGCCGTAATGTAAGGCAAGTTGATTTCGGTTTGTGCGGTTGAAGACAACTCGATCTTGGCTTTCTCGGCCGCTTCTTTCAGGCGCTGCAAGGCAAGAATGTCTTTGGACAGGTCTACGCCCTGTTCTTTCTTGAATTCGCCAATGATGTAATCGATAATGCGTTGGTCAAAGTCTTCACCACCCAGGAAGGTGTCGCCGTTGGTAGACAGCACTTCAAACTGCTTTTCACCGTCCATGTCAGCGATTTCAATGATGGATACGTCGAAAGTACCACCACCCAGGTCATAAACCGCAATTTTACGATCGCCTTTTTCGGCCTTGTCCATACCGAAAGCCAGTGCGGCTGCGGTAGGTTCGTTAATAATACGCTTGACTTCAAGACCAGCAATACGACCGGCATCTTTGGTGGCCTGACGCTGGCTGTCATTGAAATAGGCGGGCACGGTAATAACCGCCTCGGTGACTTCTTCACCCAGGTAGTCTTCGGCCGTTTTTTTCATTTTACGCAAGACTTCTGCAGAGATTTGGGGAGGCGCCATTTTTTTACCTTGCGCTTCTACCCATGCATCACCGTTATCGGCCTTGATAATGCTGTAAGGCATCAGGTCGATGTCTTTTTGTACGGCTTTTTCATCAAATTTGCGACCAATTAAACGCTTGACCGCAAACAGGGTGTTTTTAGGGTTGGTAACCGCCTGACGTTTTGCAGGTGCGCCAACCAGTGTTTCGCCATCGTCCATGTAGGCGATGATGGAAGGTGTGGTACGTGCGCCTTCGGCGTTTTCAATAACCCTGACTTTATCGCCGTCGAGAACGGCCACACAACTGTTAGTTGTACCCAAGTCAATACCAATAATTTTGCCCATTATGCTTACCTTAATAATAGCTAATCTGAAAATTTGTAAAAATCCTGTTTTAATAATGTAAAACAGGATCGTTGGATACTTTCAATATGGGGATACAAAAACCGTTTTCAAGATCCTGAAAGTATTTTTTTATAGCCCCATTTTTTTATGCTGCCGGCCGGTTTATTGCTTGCCGGCTGAAACCATGACCAGCGCCGGGCGCAATACGCGATCGGCAATCGTATAGCCTTTTTGCAACGACTGCAAAATACAATTGGCTTCCACATCTTCGGATGGGACTGAAGAAATGGCCTGATGCAGGTTGGGATCAAATTTGTCACCAACGGCAGGCGCTACTTCTTTAAGATGGTTGCGCTCAAAAGCCTGGTTTAACTGGCGCAAAGTGCTTTCCACCCCTTCTTTAAGGGCTTCCATTGTCTGGTTCTCAATGGCGAGTGCTGCTTCCAGGCTGTCTTTGACTGGAACCAGGCTTTCTGCAAAGCTTTCGGTGCTGAATTTACGCGCTTTAGCGACATCTTCCTGGGAACGCCGACGGATATTTTCCACTTCGGCGCGGGCACGCAAGAGTTCATCATGGTATTGGCTAACCTTGGCTTCAAGTTCCGAATATTTCTCGGCCAGATTTTCTTCCATCAATACGGTTTCTTCCAAGGTATCCTCTTGGTTAGCATCGGTGGGCTGCTCAACTTCTGGATTTTGCGGCTGTTCCGGATTTTTTGAATCTTGAGGATTATTCTCTTGTGACATTCGGTTCTCCAAACATGGGTTTATATTGAATGGGCCTTAGATTGAGGCAAATTCCGGGATTTCAAGGGGGACATTCTATAAAAAACGGTCCGGCAAACCTAATGACAGCCAGGCAAGCCGCCTCAGCGTATTGAGTTTGACAGTTCCGGGCACCACCCTTGCAAGTGACGCTTGACGATCCCGTCCAAACCATTAACCCACTCTTCATCGCTGTTCAGACAAGGGATGTATCTGAACTGCTCGCCACCGGCTTTCTTGAATTCACTGGCACACTCAAGCTGGATTTCTTCCAGGGTTTCAAGGCAATCAGACACAAAGCCCGGACAAATAACATCAACCCGCTTGACCCCTTTGGCGGGATAAGACTCCAGGGTTTCCTGTGTGGCCGGCTCAAGCCATTTTTGCGCGCCAAAGCGGCTTTGAAAACTGAAATCTATCTCGACGCCCTCATCGGCAAGCGCCTGTTTTAGCAGATGAACCGTGCCCTCGCAATCTTTGTAATAAGGATCTCCCTGATCGACACTGCTCTGGGGCAAACCATGAAAACTTAACAACAGGCGCTGCGGCTTGCCATTAACCTGCCAGAAAGTCCTGATTTTATTGAGTAGCGCCATGATATAGCCGGGTTCATTGTAAAAACGCTTGATAAACCGGAACTCGGGCTGGTCACGAAAATCGGCAACGATACGGGCGATTTTATCCAGAATGGTTGCGGTGGTACTGGCCGCATATTGCGGATACATGGGCACAACCAGGATTCGTTCACAGTGTTGCTGACGCAGGCTTTCTATGGCCGCTGTCAGTGAGGGTTTGCCATAACGCATGGCCAGCTCCACAGGTACGGACAGATTCTGGCGCGCAAAGCCCTCGGCAAGCTTTTGGGCTTGGGCCAGGCTATGAACCAGCAATGGCGAGCCTCCTTCCATCCAGACCTGCTGGTACTTATGCACCAGTTTTCTGGAGCGAAACGGAAGTATCACCCCTCTTAAAATGGGTTGCCACAGCAAAGACGGCAGTTCTACCACTCGCTTGTCAGAAAGGAATTCAGCCAGATAACGCCGGATATCCGAAGCAGAATAAGACGAAGGGGTACCCAGATTTACCAGCAATACACCCGGTTTCATGTCCTGATGGGGTTTGTTGATGATATTGTTCTGATCACGCTTTTTTTCAGGTTCAGGTATATTTTGCATAAAGTAATGGTTGGTTAATACTGGCTTAAAGCATTGGATAGTAACCGGGCGGTTATATCAACAATGGGGATTACTCTGTCGTAAGACATCCTGCTGGGGCCGATAACACCCAAGGTACCAATGATTTTACCATCTACGCCATAGGGAGCGGTTATGACCGAGACGTTTTCCATAGGAACCAAGCGGGAATCGCCGCCAATATAAATTTGGACGCCTTGTGAACGGCTTGAAATATCAAGCAATTGGATCAATTCACTTTTTTGCTCGAACAAATCAAACATTTTACGCAAATAATTCATGTCCGCAGTCATATCAGTCACATCCAGCAAACGTCGTTCACCCGATATAAGCACCGTGTCTTTTTCGGAAGCATCGGTGCCGGCATCTACTGCGGCCTGCATCAGCTGCGAAATATCCTCTTTCAGTTCCGCCAGCTCACGGGCCAGTTCAGTGCGTACCACTTCAAAAGACTTGCCAGAAAAATGCTGATTGAAGAAGTTACCCGCTTCCAGCAGCTCTTGCTCGGCGTAATCGCGGGCAGCGGAAAGAATCCGGTTTTGCACGTCTCCGTCTGGTGTCACGATAATGAGCAAGATGCGCTTTTCGGACAGGCGGATAAATTCGATATGACGAAAAACCTGGGAACGCTGCGGCGTTAAAACCACACCGGCAAACTGGGTCAGGTTGGACACCAGCTCAGCTGCCGCATTCATGGCCTTGCCCGGTGAGGCATGCAACAGGGCATCCTTGATTTCACTATTGATGTTTTCTGGCGACAAGGTCTGATAATGACGAACAGCCAGTAGACGGTCTACAAACATGCGATAGCCCTTGGGCGTTGGTACCCGGCCAGCCGACGTATGCGGACTGTGAATCAGGCCAAGCTCTTCAAGGTCTGCCATGACATTGCGAATAGTGGCCGGAGAAAGCTCAAAGCGCTTTGACAGCGTGCGCGACCCGACCGGTTGCCCATCTTCGATGTATTGTTCAATTAAAGCTTTCAGTAAAGCACTAGCGCGTTCATCCATATTGCGATATCTTATAAATTCACACTTACATGTATGATATTTTTACCAGCGACACATTCGTAGTATTCAGGAACATGCTGAAATTACGGTTAAGATGTCGTAATATCCACATTTCACCTTATTGTATATTGTTTTTAACATGCATTTTTCAACCGTCGCACTAATTGGCCGATATCAGGATTCTGGCATGGATGCCCCCTTGCGGGCACTGGCAGAGGTTCTGACCAATGCCGGGCGCTCTGTTCTGATAGAAGAAGAAACCGCCACCAATACAGGGGTGAACGAACTGCCTGTTGCGACCATTGAAGGAATTGGCAAACAGGCCGACCTGGTGATTGTGATGGGTGGAGACGGCACCATGCTGGGCGCTGCCCGCCAACTGGCTCCCTACAATATTCCACTCATTGGCATCAACCATGGCCGCCTGGGCTTCATTACAGACATACCGCTTCAAAATGCCCTGCAAGCCATCCAGTCTGTTCTGGACGGGCATTTCACCCTGGAATCCCGCACCCTCCTGGAAGCTTCGGTGGTTCGTGACGGGCAAACATTAACCACAGCGCTGGCCTTGAATGATGTGGTCTTAAACCGCTCGGGCCGCAGCGGCATGATTGAAATCAGTGTTGAGCTTGACGATCAGTTCATGTACAAGCAACGCTCTGATGGCCTGATTATTGCCACCCCTACCGGTTCTACTGCCTATGCCTTAAGCGCCAATGGCCCCATTTTGCACCCTGGCGTCAACGCTTTCCTGCTGGTACCGGTTGCACCGCAAACACTGTCAAATCGCCCTATTGTGATCCCAACCAGCGGCACCCTGAAGCTCACCCTGACTGAAATCGGCAGGGCTGAAATGGGCGCCAGCGTGCATTTTGATATGCAAACCTGGTCCAACCTTCAATTGGGTGACCAGATTACCGTCAAAAAAGCACAACACCAGATTCAGTTCCTGCACCCCAAAGGCCTTAGCTTTTTCTCAACCCTGCGCAAGAAACTGCACTGGAACATCATGCCCGAGTCTTAAAGACAAGGTTAAACTCACTCATGCTGCATTCATTACATATTCGTGATTTCGTCATTGTTGATCAGGTAGACCTGCATTTTGATCAAGGTTTTACGGTCTTTTCCGGCGAGACCGGTGCCGGCAAATCCATCCTGATTGATGCGCTGGCACTGGCGCTTGGTGGCAGGGCCGAAACCTATTCCATTCGTGAAGGCGCCGATAAAACCGATATCAGCGCGGTTTTCGACTGCCCGGACTCCCTGCGTGACTGGCTGCAAGAGCAGGAAATGGATGACAACGAACTGGTGCTGCGCCGGGTGGTAGACCGCTCGGGCAAAAGCCGGGCGTTTATCAATGGCGTTCCCGCCAATCTTGCACAATTGCGTACCATAGGCCAGCATCTGGTTGACATTCACGGCCAGCACGCCCATCAAAGTCTGCTTAAAAGCAGTGCCCAACGCGAGTTGCTTGATGCGCATGCCGACAATACCCTCCTGTTGCAAACCCTTGCGCAGCAATGGAAAGAATGGCAAAACGACCTTCGCCAATACCGGGAGTCACAAGAAAACGCCGCCCAGCAAAACCTTGAGCGTGAACGCCTTGAATGGCAACTTCAGGAAATTGCCAAGCTGCAACTGGGTAAGAATGAATGGGAAAACGTCAGTACCGAACATAACCGTCTGGCTCATGCCTCTTCGTTGCTGGAAGGCGCATCACAAACCCTGGGCGCACTGGATGGTGAAGAGCAATCGCTGGTATCCGAGCTGAACAGCGCCACCCAGCGCATCGCCCAATTACTTAAAAACGATCCTGCCTTGCAAGGTATTTACGATGCCCTTGAGTCAGCCCGTATTGCCTGCGTCGAAGCCGCATCCGACCTGAACAGTTACCTGGACAAGGTAGACCTTGACCCACAGCGCCTGTCCGAACTTGAAAACCGGATGCGCACTATTTTTGATACGGCTCACAAGTTCAGGGTAGAACCCGAACAACTGCACCATCTTCAGCAAGAACTTGAAGCCAATCTGGCCCATTTCAATAAAATCAGCAATCTTGAAGAACTGGAAAAAAGCATAGCGCAACACAAGGCCGCCTATATGGAAACCGCCCAGGAACTTTCAAAGGCCCGTAAAAAAACCGCCTCCATGCTTGGCAAGGAAGTGACCCAGGCCATGCAAACCCTGGCCATGCAAGGCGGTGTCTTCGAGATTCATCTGGAAAAAGCAGAACCTGGCCCACACGGCCTGGAACAGGTTGAGTTCAATGTTGCCGGCCATGCCGGTACAACACCACGCCCTTTAGCCAAGGTGGCATCGGGCGGAGAACTGGCACGCATCTCCCTGGCCCTGTCAGTAATGGCCAACAAGGCAGGCAGGGTTCCTACCCTGATCTTTGATGAAGTGGATACCGGTATTGGCGGCGCGGTGGCCGAAGTAGTCGGAAAACTCTTACGTGAGCTGGGTGGCCGTCATCAGGTGCTATGTGTCACACACCTGCCACAGGTGGCTGCCTGCGCCCAACAACACTTTCAGGTTCAGAAAAACCAGAAAAACAAAACAACACATTCGGAAATTGTTTTACTGGATGATCAGGAAAGAATTAATGAAGTTGCCCGCATGCTGGGTGGCGTCACAATTACTGAAACCACCCGTGAGCACGCAAGGGAAATGCTGAATATTCAGGCTTGAGCTCTATTCCTCTGTTACGTGAAGGGGGAAGGCCCAACGTTATTTCAAATGATTTTTGGAAGGGTGCCTGGCCTCGCACTCGGCGCAGGTACCATACAAAACCATCGAATGGCTCTCAAGAGTAAAGTTATAGTCTTTGGCAATTTTGTATTGCCGTTTCTCAATTTCAGGGTCGGTAAATTCATCTACTTTCCCGCAAACGGAACAGACCAGGTGATCGTGATGGTCGCCGTCGTCAAGTTCGAAGACAGCCTTGCCGTTGTCGAACTGGCTACGCGTTAAAATACCGGCCTGTTCGAATTGAGTCAGCACTCGATAAACCGTGGCAAGACCAATATCGACATTTTCATTAATCAATAAACGATAAACGTCTTCGGCACTTAAGTGGCGAGCTTCTGATTTACGGAAAATATCCAAAATCTTAAGGCGCGGAAAAGTTGCCTTAAGGCCCATGTTTTTCAATTCGGTTTGATCGTTGATTTGATCGTTCATATCACCCACACTAAATCATGCTGACCCAGCATCATAGTCAAATTTAGCCACAAAGAAAGCGCTTAATGAATAAATTTCCAAATATTTCAGTGCAATCAATCCCATAATTGCCCAGAACTATTATCATAACACTTTTAAATGTCCAAAATTATCATAGGATATTCACCCAAGTCATGAATAATACTGCACTTTTCCTTCGTTTCCGTAAAGGACTGTTTGTTTCTGCCCTTGCACTTACTGCACTTACCGGTTGCTCATCAGGAAAATGGGGCTTTCCTTATGTCGCCCCTGTACAGCAAGGCAACTGGATCACAGAAGAAAACGTGGCACTATTACAAAAAGGCATGACTCCCGACCAGGTTCGTTATGCATTGGGCTCGCCAACCCTGACCGACATATTCCGTCCTGACCGCTGGGATTATCCTTACCACTACCAACCCGGCTACGGCGAACCGGTCACACGCAACTTTACAGTCTGGTTCGTTAATGGCGTCCTGGATCGCTGGGAAGGTGACCAACAGCCCGACTTCCAGCCTTACGAGCAAAAAGCGGCAGCCCGCACGGTAGAAGCAACTGCCAGCACCGTAGAGGCGGCTGCCAGCCAGGTAGAAACGACCCCCGTGGAATAAACCGTTTTCTGCAAACACCAATAATTATCAAAACCAAAGGTCATATACATGCGTATAGCTATTTCCGGAGCCAGCGGCCGCATGGGCCGCATGCTCATTGAAGCAGTGCTTGAACACCCTGAACTTGAACTGTCCGTTGCCCTTGATCATTCAGGCAGCGAGCACCTTGGCACCGATGCGGGTGCATTTCTGGGCAAACCTACCGGGGTTATCATTACCGACGATTTGTCTGCCCTGCAAAACAGTGATTGCCTCATTGACTTTACCCGCCCCGAAGGTACCCTGAAACACCTGCAGGCTTGCAGCCAGTACAAAACCAAAGCCGTTATTGGCACCACCGGTTTTGATGCCGCAGGTATTCAGGCGATAGAAACGGCCTCCAAAGAAACCGCGATTGTGTTTGCCCCCAACATGAGCATTGGCGTCAATGCCACCCTGCGTTTACTTGAGTTGGCGGCACAACTGCTAAGTACCGGCTACGATGTGGAAGTCTATGAAGCCCATCACAAGCACAAGGTGGATGCCCCTTCGGGTACTGCATTAAAAATGGGTGAAGTGATTGCCGAAACCTGGGGCAAAAAACTGGATGACATCGCGGACTGGGCCCGCCACGGGCATACCGGAGCGCGCAAAGAAGGACAAATCGGTTTTTCGGTTGTGCGTGGTGGCGATATCATTGGCGATCATACCGTGATGTTTTGCGGCACGGGTGAACGAATTGAAATCACCCATAAATCATCCAGTCGTGCCACTTATGCCCAAGGCAGCCTGAAAGCCGCCCTGTTCCTGCAAAAACACGAAACCGGCCTGTTCGACATGCAAGACGTCATTCAAGGTTAATGACCTTTACAAGCACCCCGCTTGCCACAGGCATTCGGGGTGAGTCTTAATGTCTGGCCCCCACAAAGACTGGTTCGGGTTCTAGCAAAACACCAAATTTCTTCATGACATCATCGGCAATTGCCCTTGCAATGGCGATAATATCCGCTGCACAGGCTTTGCCGGTATTCACGATCACCAAGGCCTGCCTTGCATGTACACCGGCATTACCCAATTGCCGCCCTTTCCAGCCACATTGATCAATCATCCAGCCAGCGGCCAGTTTATAACGGTTATCCGGCTGTTCATAGGCAACCAAGTCCTGAAATTGTGCCTTTAACTGCCAATACTGCTGCGCAGGAACAATTGGGTTTTTAAAAAAACTGCCCGCATTGCCCGTTACCTTTGGATCGGGCAACTTACGACGACGTATATCACAGACGGCTTCAAGAATGGCTTGTGGCGTCAGTTGGGGTTTTGCTCCTTCATATTGCTGAAGATCGGGATAAGACAGCACCGGCACCCATTGCTTAGGCAAACGAAACCTTACTGCCGTAATAATGAGGCCTTTACCCTCTTTGTGCTTGAAAATACTATCACGGTAGGCAAAAAGGCATTGTTCATTATTAAAGACCCGTTCTGTTTGCGTCAGCGGATCATAAGCCACCACACTCTCGAGCCGGTCTTTAACTTCCACACCATAGGCACCAATATTCTGCACGGGTGCCGCACCCACCGTACCAGGTATTAAGGCCAGGTTTTCCAGGCCATACCAACCTTGCTGTATACAATTAACCACAAAATCATGCCAGTTTTCACCAGCAGCGGCTTCCACAAGCCAGGCGCTGTCGGTTTCCTGCACAAGATTGATCCCTTTAAGTTGGTTATGAACAACAATCTGATCAATTTGTTCACTTAATACAACATTACTTCCGCCCCCAAGAATGAAATAGGGCGCACCCGACTTCAACAAGTCCGAAATACCGCTTAAATCTTTTTTATTACAAAGGCTTATGTAATTATTCGCCAATGATTTCAGGCCCAGCGTATTAAAACAGCTCAGGTCTTTCTGTTGTATAAAATCCATATTTCCAACTATTCAAATAACGTTTTTTTGACATTATAAAGAAATAAATGCTATTATTTCGTCTTTCTTAAGCACTTCTTGCTTATTTCGAAAAACAGGCAAATAAAAAAGCTTGCAAAACGAAAAAAGATTGCTTATAATTTAAAACTTCACTGATTCAGCACAACACTGAAAACCGTGAAAAATGCGGGAATAGCTCAGTTGGTAGAGCGCAACCTTGCCAAGGTTGAGGTCGCGAGTTCGAGACTCGTTTCCCGCTCCAGAATTCTAATTTGCAGGCATTACCTGTAAATTCGCAAAAAGGACCTTTCGGTCCTTTTTTTGTTTCTGCTACATAAATGCTTTAATACCCCCATCGCACTATACCGGGCTGGCTCTAAATAATAAGGCACCACCTGCCGGGCAGGCCACTTATTTAGCTTTGCTTTCTTCTTTTTCGTGCCAATTTGTATTAAAGGGCAAAAAACCGGTGCTCATCTGTTTGAACATATCGGCAAACATATTATTCCAGGGCATGGTATTCGCATCTCCTGCCAGCGCGCTAGACTGCTGCTGCCACTGTTGCAGTATTTCAGTCATTCGGGACATGAACAACTTCTGGTTTTCAAGCGCCTGCTGTGCCAAAACACGATTGCAATTGGCACACTGCGACAAACCGTCCATCAGATCGTTAAGAGTTTGCCCCTGTAGCTGCCCATTGTTCACTTTAAGCAGCTTTTCCATATTCCCCCGACCCTCGCCAAAAGCCTTGGCAATGAAATCGCTCCAGCGCTGATTGTTTTCCTGGAACAGCTTTCCCATCTGCCGGGACAATTCCATATTTGCGTTGAACAAATTCTGCGGCAACTGACTACCAGACTGGGTTGCTGCTTTGTGATTGGTTACCATACCTGTCTCCTGGATTGTAGAAAAATCAACATTACTCAAAGGCGTGAGTTTTTTATTTTCCCGCAAGCTGACCCAGCACCTTACCTCTTCCCATTACATCCTAGCGTATAAATTATACCCTCAGTGTAGTAAAAAAAATATTATAAAACAATGCGTTACATCAAACCAAAGCGCAACCACAGCACCAAGAAAGCATTCCCCCATAATCCCCATGAGCATTTCCACCTGGCTTGCATGCAAAACATGCCAACACTCAAAAACGATGCTTTATTACAACAAAAATATCAAACAATGCATTCAAATGACAATTTTGTTGCTTATTTCATTATAAAAATTTCCATTTTATTTTAATGATGCTATACTCATTTTCTTATTAAGTCTTAAGCACTGAACCACAGCGATTGCATTATCCGATCCAATCAGTTGCATGTACTAAAGGGCGCAGTAGCAAAGCGGTTATGCAGCGGATTGCAAATCCGTCCAGAGCGGTTCGACTCCGCTCTGCGCCTCCAGTGAATGACTTTTTAAATACGCGGGAATAGCTCAGTTGGTAGAGCGCAACCTTGCCAAGGTTGAGGTCGCGAGTTCGAGACTCGTTTCCCGCTCCAGATTCCAGAAAAGCCCAGACTTCGGTCTGGGCTTTTTGTTTTGCCATAACCTTTGTTTTGCCATAACCGTTAACATTAACCTTCATCAGTAACTTAAAATTGATGCTCCCGGACAATGGTCTGGCGATTAATCCACTCATACTAATAATGAGGTAGTCTCATGTGGCTGATTGTCCACCTTCTTATCATCACAGGGTTATCGGTCCGCGTCTTGCTCAGGCCACATCGCGATCCGGCCTCACGCGTCGCCTGGATCCTTTTCATCATGGCCCTGCCCTACGTTGGCGCATTAACCTATTTAATGTTGGGGGAAGTTCGCCCAAACAAAGGGCAGGCTCGTCAACGGCCTCATGAAAACGCCCTGCCTCCCATTACCAACCTTGCCCTAATCCCCCATCTACCCGCCCTCAATTTACCCGGGTTTTCAATCGGCCAATCAATCAGTGGCTTCAAACCGGTTGGTGGTAACAGAGGCCATTTGCTGGATGATTCCAATACCACGATTAATACAATGGTCTTGGATATTGATGCTGCACAGGAACATGTACATCTTCTTTTCTACATCTGGCTAGCCGATAACAATGGATGCAAGGTAGTTGATGCCCTGATTAGGGCCGCCCGGCGTGGCGTTACCTGCCGCGTGATTGTTGATGATCTGGGTTCACGCAATTTTATTCGCAGTGAACACTGGACGGCAATGCACCATGCAGGCGTGCAACTGGCTCGCGCACAGCCTATTGGGAACGTTATGGTTCGCATATTGAAAGGACGCGTTGACGTTCGCAATCACCGCAAAATTGTTGTGATTGACAACCGTATAACTTATTGTGGAAGCCAGAACTGCGCCGATCCTGAGTTTGCCATCAAAGCGAAATACGCCCCCTGGGTTGATGCCGTCATTAGGTTTGAAGGACCGATTGCCCGGCAAAACCAGGCACTTTTCCTGAGTGATTGGCTAGCATGCACCAATGAGGATTGCCGTGAACTGGCGCAACACCCCATGATGCCCGCAGAAACGGGCTTTGCTGCCCAAGTCATTGGAACAGGGCCCGAGAATCATTATTCCGCCACCCCCGAGCTTTTCGCGACATTGATGTTTAGCGCCCGCAAAGAACTGGTCATTACCACACCTTATTACGTTCCCGATGATTTCATGCAAGCTGCGCTTTGCAGCAGTGCCCGCAGAGGGGTAGCAACAAGTATTATCCTTCCCGCCCGCAATGACAGCTGGTTTGTGGGTGCCGCCAGCCGAAGCCATTATTCAGAATTACTGGAGGCAGGCGTTCGTATTCACGAATACACCGGTGGCCTGCTACACGCAAAAACGCTAACGGTAGATGGTGAAGTCACCTTGATTGGCTCGGCCAACATGGACCGGCGCAGTTTTGAGCTGAACTTCGAGAACAATATTCTGTTCCACGATAAGAGCCTGACTCAGGCCATCCGTTGCAGACAAGATGAATATACGGCACAGTCCAAACCGGTTACCCAAGCCGATGTAGCATCATGGAGCTTGCCCCACCAGCTTCGCAACAACACCATGGCCATACTCAGCCCCCTTCTGTAACCCATCAAATACGGTCAACCGAAGGGGTTGGCCGTAAAACGGCCGTTAATGCCAACACAATCACGGCCAGAATCAATGGTGCAAATGAAACCCAAAGCACCATATCCCAACCATAATTAGCCAGTAAATTTCCCGAGGCAAACGAACCAATCGCCATGGTACCAAAAACGATAAAATCATTGAAAGATTGCACGCGCGTTGCTTCTTCTGGCCGGTGACATTCAAGCACCATGGCAGAGGCCCCCACAAAACCAAAGTTCCAGCCAACCCCTAGTAAAATCAGGGTGAGCCAGAAATGCATGACATCGATACCTGCCAAACCAATGATTGCAGAACCTCCAATCATAAGCAAACCAACCGTTACGACACGCCCTGCACCAAAACGGCTTATTAAGCGCCCCGTAAAAAAGCTGGGCAAATACATGGCAATAACATGCCACTGCATGCCCAGATTAGCCGTTTCCAGAGGATGACCACACATTTGCATCGCCAAAGGCGCCGATGTCATGATGAAATTCATCAGCATGTAAGAAACCGCAGCACAAATCATGGCCGTAATAAAACGGGGCTGACGCACAATAAAGAAAAGCGGCCTGCCACCTGCTGTTTTTTTAGCTGACGGGCGGGGCAAATGAACCCCAAACAATACTACTGCAGACAAGGCCGCCACGGCAGCCTGCACTATATAAGTAATTGCAAACGTATAGGGCTGCCAAAAATCCATGGTGTACGTAACCAGCTGTGGCCCAATAACACCGGCCGCCACGCCCCCTCCCATGACAAAAGAAAGGGACCGGGCCCGCATTGTTGGCTCAACCCCATCGGCTGCCGCAAAGCGAAAAGACAGCACCACTGCGGCATACGCACCACCAAAAAAGGTCGCCAGACAAAACAGCCAAAACGAACCCAGTACGACAGCCAACGCTGACAGCAAGCCCACCAGCACACCGCACCCTGTACCGGCCATGAAGGCCATGCGGCGACCATAACGCCGGGCAATGCTCCCCATGGGCAGAATACATGCCGCCATACCCACCACAAAAATACTAATCGGCAAGGTTGCCAATGACTTATCGGGAGCCAAGACATTGCCGACAATTGCACCCGTTGCATAAACAACAACAGAATTGGCACCCGCCAAAGCCTGGGCCACTGTAAGACGGGCAATGTTCCCACGTTGCTGGCGCAGGGACAGGGTGGATATATTATCTTCCACTGAAACGGTATCGGTATGCGACAAGATTGACCTCAGTTCTGTTAAATATGACGGTAACGATATGACCTGAAAAATCTCCTGCTGATTGCGTTACAAGTACTTGGGCACCCGGCAGATCTTGCATACATATCAAAACACAAAACTACATATTACTAAATTTCATAAATATATATAAATAAAACATAATAACTCAATGATAATATTCTATCTTTACACCAAACCGCCATTATTAAGCACATGCCGCCATCCCGCCCCCCTCAAAGAAAACATAAAATCGGTCTCATCCTGGGAAGCGGATCCGCGCGCGGATGGTCACATATCGGGGTCATCCAGGCGCTGGAAGAAGCAGGCATCAAGCCGGACATCATTTGCGGCACCTCGATTGGCGCCCTGGTTGGCGCCGCTTATGCCGCAGGTGAAATAGAGGTATTCAGGAAATGGGTCTTGAGCCTGAATATTAGTAATGTACTTTCTTTCATGGATATCCACTTGAACGGCGGAGTCCTGAAAGGGGAAAAAATCATGAATTTTTTCAAACGCCACTTCACGGACAGGAACATAGAAGAGCTCAATATTCCCTTTGGTTCGGTTGCCACGTCCCTGACGACCGGCAACGAGATCTGGATGCGTGAAGGATCCACCGTTGATGCTGTCCGGGCTTCTCTTGCCCTGCCGGGCTTATTCACTCCCGTCATGAACGATCAGGAAATTTTGGTGGATGGTGGCCTGGTTAATCCGGTGCCGGTTTCCCTGGCCCGCGCCATGGGCGCCGATTTCCTGATTGCCGTCGACCTGAACTCGGACCTGATAGGACGACATTTTTACAACCCACCTGAACCTGTCTTTTCTTTTGGCAGCAGTGCCTCCGAATGGCTGCGCAAGATCCAGCAAAATTTTGGCAAATCAAGCCCCCTTCCCGAAATAACCCACACGCTACAGAAAACCCCCTCTTTACTGGATGTCATTGCGTCCAGCCTGAATATCATGCAGGCGCAAATCACCCGCAGCCGGATGGCCGGAGAACCCCCACATATTATTATTGCCCCACAACTGGCCCATTTGGGTTTGTTGGACTTTCACCGTGCCGCCGAAGCCATTGAAGAAGGACGTCGTGCCGTTGAAATATGCCAGCCAGCGCTGGAAAAGCTGAAAAAGCAAAACAGAATCTGAATTTTATTGACTGCTCCGGCCTGACCGTTTTCATCATTAAACCCGCTGTGATTCATATACCGCAAACAGCATGTTGATGTCGCCCTATTACGTCAAATGCTGTCCGTGTAAATGTTTTTTTCTAACAAATCGGCTATTCTTATGTCGATCAATAAAGTATATCAATTAATAAAATTAAACAAGGATTGCAATATGAATTTCAACAACAAAACGCGAAAGGAACAACATGGACAAGAACGTACTGAATGCTATCAAAAAATGGCCTGATGTTCCTGCCGTATATGGCTGGTTATCGCTGGACCTGAACGGAAAATGGAAGCTTCATCCTGCTGGCTCTTATCAGCCCGGCAAACCCGGCGAATCCATTAGTAGCCCCCAAATCAACGATTTCATCAACCGCAATTATGCGGCTACCGACAAAGGCGAATGGTTTTTCCAGAATGGCCCGCAGCGTGTTTATGTGTGCCTCGAATATGCGCCCCACGTATTGCACCTGGCCGAAAACAGCCATACCCTTGAGACACACACCCGCCAGACGATAAAAACCGTTCAAGCCTGGTATTTGGATGAACAGGGCTTTCTGTATGCACAAACCGATCTTGGTGCGGCCATTATTTGTGGACGGGATACTACCCAGGTGATTGAACACTTTTCCATCCGGAACTCAAATGATCCTGGCACTTACCAAGGCAGCCTGTCAGAAAAAAACCTGCTTGAACTTGATCAAGGGCAGCAACTAAACGTTAGTTACGAACACCACCCTGGCTACAGTGCTACCTTGCGACAAATTGACAGTAAACAGATCCCCGAAAAAATGCATTTTATTGCCTATCCCATTGCGAGATAATTTTTAACCGGCCATTGCAAACTTAAGCAATAATCCATGTATCATTGTACGTATACACGAATTACCCGTAATTTATGACTCATCACGAAACTTCCTTTTACTTTCCCGCTCCGGTTGAACAACGTTTTTGCTCACAATGCGGCTCTACCCTGTCCCGAAAAATCCCACCCGATGACAATCGCGTGCGTGACCTTTGCGAAAACTGTGGTGCCGTTCATTACAAAAACCCATTAGTTGTGGTGGGAACCGTTCCAGTTTGGGAAGATAAAATCCTGCTCTGCCGTCGCGCCATCGAGCCTCGCTATGACAAATGGACATTGCCCGCAGGTTTTATGGAGCTGAGCGAAACCAGCAGCCTGGGCGCCATTCGTGAAACCACGGAAGAGGCCGGAGCAGACATTACGCTAAAACAGCTTTTTACGGTTATTGATGTCCCGCTCGTCAATCAGGTGCATATGTATTTTCTGGCTGAGGCCCAAAATCCAAAACTGAATCCCGGCCCGGAAAGCCTGGAAGCCCGTTATTTTGGCATTGATGAAATACCCTGGGATGAACTGTCTTTTCGAACCGTTACCCAGACCCTTAAACGTTACATTGAAGACAAGGAGCGTGGGGTTTTCACTACCCACTACCTTTCCTTGTCCTAAACAATGGCGCTTTTCTGGCTAGACTTGCAAACCCCGTTCCCACCCCCCGAGCTCGCCCTTAAAGAGCCGGACGGACTACTGGCCTGTGGTGGTGATTTATCCATGACTCGCATGACAAGCGCCTATCAACAGGGCATTTTCCCATGGTATTCCGAGCCACAACCCATTCTGTGGTGGAGCCCTTCCCAACGCATGGTACTCAAGTGCAAGGATTTAGTCATCTCGCACAGCCTGAAGAAAAAGCTCAGGCAAATTGCCAAACAGGAAACCCGGCCAAATCCTTTCATTCAAATCAAGGTGGACACCGCCTTTGTCCAGGTTATGCAGGCCTGTGCCGCTCCCCGGCAAAACCAGGACGGCACATGGATCAGTCAGGATATTATTAACGCCTACACCAACTTGCATCTGGCCGGACTGGCCCATAGTATTGAAACCTGGATTGATGGAAAACTGGCCGGCGGGCTTTACGGCGTGTCAATGGGCAAGATGTTTTATGGTGAGTCCATGTTTTCCACTATAAGCGACAGCTCCAAGATTGCCTTGGCCTATGCCGTCTTTTTTTTAGCTCGCCATGGTGTTGAATGGATAGATTGCCAGCAGCAAACCAGGCACTTGGGCAGCCTTGGCGCCGCCCCCGTTTCACGCAATATTTTTATGGAACACCTGAAAAAAGCCATTCCCCAAACGCCACCTCCCTGGCAAGCGGGAATTTTACATTCAGATGGCAATATCTCTTGAACCCGACTTGGGTATTTGAGTATATTTAACGCATGAGCGAGATTCATGATCCTAACCTGCATGTATTGCATTACTACTTAACGGCCTCCTATCCCTGCAGTTATCTTGAAGGCAGGATAGCCCGTTCCCGGGTTGTTGCGCCAGGTCATCTGGTTACCGCCAAGGCCTATGCCAGCTTATTAAGAGCCGGTTTCCGCCGCAGCGGCCTGTTCACCTATAAACCCCAGTGCGACAATTGCCAGGCGTGCATATCGGTTCGGATTAATACCGTCGCTTTCAAGCCAAGCTCAACTCAAAAACGCATACAAAAGCGCCATCGCGACTTGTCTGCCCACAAAGTCCCCATACAATGGCAAGATGATCATTTTATTTTGTATAGCCGCTACCAGCATCAGCGCCACCCTGGCGGTGGCATGGACGAGCAGGGTCGCGAACAATATGAGCAATTCCTGCTATCCAGCCATGTAAACACCGAATTGATTGAATTCCGTTCCCCCGATGGGGTGCTGCGCATCGTGTCCATTATTGACCGCAGTGATGACGGACTGTCTTCGGTTTATACATTTTATGATCCTGATTACCCTGGCAGCCTGGGCACCTATTGCATTTTATGGCAGATAGAACAATGCAGGCAGCGTAGCCTGCCTTGGTTATATCTGGGATACTGGATAAAAGAAAGCCCAAAAATGTCCTATAAAACCAAATTCCAGCCTCTTCAGCAATATATAAACCAAGAATGGATTGACCATATTCCCGGTCAGGAATAGTTTTAAGTGAAAATAAGCATTAAAATGGGCGGATTCCATTTTATTTCTCAGCCATGTTCAATACCTTCAAACTTTATCCTTTTGTTCGCCCACTGCTCTTTTCACTGGACGCCGAAACGGCTCATGAAATGACATTGAAATCATTGCAAAAAGCACATCACTGCAAAGCTACACGCGAGTTGCTTAAAGGTAATCACACCCTGCTTCCCACCACCTTGATGGGCTTACCCCTGCGCAACCCCATAGGGCTGGCCGCCGGACTGGATAAAAACGGAGAGTGCATTGATGCCCTTGGCCAGCTTGGTTTTGGTTTTATTGAAGTGGGCACGGTAACTCCCCGCGCCCAGCCAGGCAACCCCAAACCCCGCATGTTTCGCCTGCCGCAGGCAGAATCCCTGATTAACCGGATGGGTTTTAACAACCATGGGCTGGATACGTTCCTGCAAAATGTCCAACAAAGTGAATGGCGCGCAAAAAGAGGGGTTCTTGGCCTGAATATCGGAAAAAATGCCGATACTCCCATTGAAAACGCCGCCAGCGATTACCTGATCGGACTTGAGGGTGTGTATCCTTTTGCCGATTATGTCACCATCAATATTTCTTCACCCAACACCAAGAATCTGCGTGCCTTGCAAGGTGGCGACGAGTTAAGTGATTTATTGCGGCAAATTGCCGACAAACGCAAGGAACTAGCCGACCGTTATGGCCGCCGGGTACCTGTTGTTGTGAAAATTGCCCCCGATCTTGAGGCCGAGCAAATTCAGGCTATTGCCCATATTTTGCCGCGTTACGAAATTGATGGCGTGATTGCCACCAACACCACGCTTTCCCGCAGCGCGGTTCAGGGGCTTAAACACAGCGAAGAAAGTGGCGGCCTGTCGGGCCCTCCGGTTCATGAGCTGTCACTCAAAGTGATTGAGTCGCTCAGAAAAGAAATGGGCCCGGATTTTACAATTATCGGTGTGGGCGGTATTAATTCGGGCAAGCAGGCACTTGAAAAAATAAATGCCGGCGCCAATGCGGTGCAACTATACACGGGCCTTATCTATCAGGGCCCAAAACTCATTGCCGATTGCATAAATACGCTTAGAAAGAGCGATGTTTTCATGCGTAAATAAAACCATATCTCAAGGCCCGCTTTTCAAAGCGGGCCTTTGCAAAACAATGCCTGCAATATCCATAAAAAAAGAGCCCTTTAAAAGAGCTCTTTTTTACTAACAGGCTTAAAACCGATTAGTTACGGCCACCGTTACGGGCTGCTGTTTTTGCAGCATTAGCTACGTTGTTGGCAGCGGCTGTTGTGGCAGCAGTCGCAGATTCTGTTGCCTTGATAGTGGCATTTGCTGCTGCTGTCAAGTTACCTTCGGCAACTTCAACGGCTTGTTTAGCTGCTTTATTCAAAGAATCATAAGCAGTGTTGGCAGTTGCCAGTGAAGATTTCAACAAAGCAACCGCGCTTTCTGAACCTGTAGGGGCATTTTTAGCTAACTGATCAATGGTTTCAGCAATGTGCTGTTGGCCTTCGGCAACTTGGGTTTCTGTCAGTTTGATCAGCTCGTTGCTGACGTTTGACAAAATGTCATAAACATTTTTTGTGTAAGCAACCGCTTTTTCAGCGTTGGGCTGAGCCAAAGAAGATACGAAAGCAACCGCTTCCTGTGGATCCTTCAACTCAGAAACCTGTTGAGACTGCTCTGCAGCCTCACCCAAAGAAGCTTTGATGACTTTCATGTTCAGATCAACCAGTTTCTCGAAGCCACCAAAAATTGAACCTTGTACGGCAACGAAAGTGTTGATGGCTGATTTTTGACGATCTAGAATTTGTTGTGGGATTGCGCTCATGGTATGTCCTAGGTAGTAATAAATAAGTTTGTGAAGTAAAAGCTGCTACATGATAAATTGAACAGCCGGTTGCAATATCATTTTCAGGAAATTACTGCCAACCTATTTATATTGCACCGCACAATTCAAATTATACGTAATTTCCGTTAGTGGTCAAGTACTTTTTTGTGCGTTGCACAAAAAATAACAAAAAAACCAAAAAAACTTAACTAATTGAAATGTAATTGCTTTTTATTAAGTCTTGATGACAGGCAGCTTGCACATCACGCACTTTTTACCTGAGCGCTTTATGGCTTTCTTTATGACACTCATAGCCCAGGTCTGACGAAATTCTGGCAGCGGTATCCGTTAACAGTTCAACCCACTCATCACGCATCCGCTCTGAAGGAGAGGAAATGGACAGGCCTGCAACCAATTTCCCACTGTCATCAAAAATACCGGCAGAAATACAGCGCACACCCAGCTCAAGCTCTTCGTTGTCTCTGGCATAGCCGTGACGACGCACAAAAGCCAACTCTTTTTCAAGTCGATCTAGGTCTGTCAGGCTATTACCGGTCGTCCCGCCAAGTCCGGTACGTAATGCATAAGCACGTACACTTCTGGGTTCGGCCGCGGCCAGAAAAAGCTTCCCAACCGAAGTCAGGTGCAAAGGCGCACGACCACCAATAGCACGAACCACCTGCATGCCAGAGCGCTCGCTCCAGGCCCGGTCTATGTAGACAATATCATCACCCTGCTGAATGGACAAATTGATGGTTTGCCCGGTAAGCCGGTGCAACGCATGCATGTGTTCATGGGCAATTTCCCTCACGTTCAACCTGTCTTTAACCAGGGAACCCAGCTCAAGCAAACGCATGCCAAGCTGGTACATGCCGTTATTAACCCTGTCTACATAGCGGCCTGCGGCAAGATCATTCAAAATACGGTGCGCTGTTGAGGAATGCAAATTGGACAAGGCGGCAATTTCTTTCAGGGAGACAGGCTCTTCCTGCTCAGCCAGCACATCAAGCAATTTCATGGCCCGCTCCAGGACCTGAATGGTAATGTCAGAAGAAGAGGATTTGACCTGAGGTACGATTGGACTCTTGGCAGTCATGGCAATAACTTAGAATGTTGCAATGCAATATATTTTATCCCATCATGTGAAAAGAAGCTATGCTTATCTTTGCGCAGACAAGCATCGCTTCTTATATCCCTTGACGTTACAAGGTCACCTGATGCATTAATTAATGACTAAAACGCCCCCCGGCCCTGAGAATTTCTCCTTTCAAATAGGAAAAAGCCTCTTGAACGGCAGGTGACGGTCCTTTCACGCCCAAATCCACAAAGGGCGGATTATTATCCCTGGCCACGGTAGGCAAACTGAACGTCTTGACACCCGGCCAGTTGATTTCAATGAACTCCAGTGCCGGCGTGATGCGGGATTCGGGCAATGAATAAGCCAGAATGGAATGCTCTTCCACGCGCAGAAGGTTATGATATTGCTCATACCGATGGTCAAGCGTCCACTCAATCATGGGCCAGGCCATTTCAGGAAAGCCCGGCACAAAGGTATGATCCTGAATGAAAAAACCCGGAATTTTATTATAAGGATTGGGCACAATTTCAGCCCCTTTGGGAAATACCCCCATCGCCAGCCGGCGCTGGTTTTCGGGTGTTCCCATATCTATACTGCCGCGGCCCTCTTTGGCCAGCTCCTGAAAACGTGAGGTAATCAGCTTGGCTGCAATGGGGTGTAACTCCAGTTCAACCCCCAATGCCAACGCAACGGCATCCCGGGTTTTATCATCAGGGGTGGCACCAATACCACCACAAGAAAACACAATATCTCCGGAAGCAAAACTGCGTTTATATTCCTGTACAAGCGTATCCAGATCGTCGGGCAAAAACCGGGCCCATGACAACTGCATGCCCCTGCCGGAAAGCATAGAAATCACTGTTGACAAATGCTTGTCTTGGCGACGCCCGGACAGGATTTCATCACCGATAATGAACAGACCTATTTTTCTTGTCGAGTTATTACTCATATTTCTCACCTTTTGAGCTGCTTGGCTCAAATACCAGATTACTGCATAAATGATTGATTATGCAAAGCACATAAATTTTGACTTGAAAACAATTATTGCTTTATGATGATAAGCCAATCGGCCGCGGAAAAACAGCGTCTGACACCTTGCGGGCGTTGTTTTTCATGCTTGTCCGCCTTTTTCCGGCTATTATTGATTATGTTCATTCAAAATCCAAGTCAACACGCTTCCACTATTGCAAATACACTTCATAATCCCAATGTCTGGCTCATCGCATGCTATTGCGCGCAATGGTGCGATACATGCAAAGAATACTTTGAGTCATTTACAGAATTAAGTCAGCGTTTTCCCCAGCACCTGTTTGTTTGGGTAGACATAGAAGAAGAGCCCGAACTGCTTGATGATCTTGATATTGAGAACTTTCCTACGCTATTGATACAAATAGAAGGAAAGAATCATTTTTTTGGCACCATGCTGCCTTACATCAGCCACCTGGAGCGAATATTGCAAAATATCCGCCCCGATAGCCCTGTCCAGCCAGATGGCCCTGCATCGTTCAGTCGTTTGATTCAGCAGGCTTGATATTATTTTTAGGGCGTCCACCTAACAAGATCGCCAACTGTGGCTGCTTGGCCGTGGCCTGGTGTTCCATCCACTTTTGCTCTTGCTGCAGCCGTTGGGCCTCTTTATGCGGATCCTTAACCGAAGGTTCGTAAGGCTTGAAGAAAAAATCATCAATAGGTGCCGGCCTTGAAGCGGGAAAGGTTCGTTTAAAACGCTCTCCTTTGCCACGACTGCGCGAATCAACACTTGCTGGACTCCGGTGCTGGAAAGCCTCGGGAATATTGAGGGCACCACGGGGCACTTTAACCTTGATGAGCTTTTCTATATCCTCAAGCAGTTTTTCCTCATGATCGGTAAACAAGGCAATTGCCTCACCGGAAGCCCCCGCCCTGCCTGTACGGCCAATCCGGTGCACATAGTCTTCAGGGTTAAATGGAAGATCAACGTTAATCACACAGGGTAAACCGGCAACGTCAAGCCCACGCGCTGCAACATCGGTAGCCACCAGCACGGCAGTTTCACCCGATTTGAAGGAATCCAATGCCTTGATCCGCTCGATCTGGGATTTATCGCCATGAATGGATTCTGCCTTAATGCCTTCTTTGACCAGTTCACGCGTTAGCCGGCTGGCCCCAATTTTTGTATTGACAAAAATAATGACCTGACTAAGGCTGCGGGACTTGAGCAAATACAATACTGCAGCCTGCTTGTTATTGCCAGATACCGGGTAGGCAATCTGGGTTACGTTTTCGGCCGTGGCATTTTGTGGCGCTACATTGATTTCAATGGGCGACTTCAGGAATGAGCGCGCCAGCTTCCTGATTTCACCGCTAAACGTAGCGGAAAACAGCAGACTTTGGCGGGATTTTGGCAACAGTTTGACAATACGCTCAAGATCGGGCAAAAAGCCCATATCCAGCATTCTGTCCGCCTCATCAAGAACCAGGGTATTCACTTGCGACAAATTGATGGTTTTCTGTTCTATGTGGTCTAGCAAACGCCCAGGCGTAGCAATGACCAGTTCACATCCTTTACGCAACTCTTCTTTTTGGGCAGAAATATCCACACCGCCAAACACCACCGCCACACGCAAGGGACAACTTTCGCTGTAACGCTTTACGCTGTCAGCCACCTGATCGGCCAATTCCCGTGTGGGGGCTAAAATAAGCGCGCGCACCGGATGCCTGGCAGGCGAAGTGCTGTGGCTGGCATAGGGCATTAAACGATGTAACAAAGGAAGTGTAAAGGCCGCGGTTTTACCGGTTCCTGTTTGGGCCGCCCCCATGACATCACGGCCATCGATAATGGCGGGTATGGCTTGAGCCTGAATAGGTGTAGCGACTGTATAACCACTGGCTGAAATGGCCGTTAAAAGATCTGGGTGAAGACCAAATTCACTAAAAGACTTCACACTTTCAGCATTGGCATTAGAGGTATCCGTCATTGGGTCCTGAACAATAAAATAAAATATCCGTGTTTGCAAAAAATGCAAAAAATAACTATTAACCGCTTATTTTACTACTCTGGCATCTCATAATAGCCGATTCACGAAAGTCCAGGCTGAATTTATCCAAAAAACCAGCGTAATAGCCACAAGGTCCCCATGCCGGCAACAATCAGCACAAGGATACTGCGGAAGCGAAAAAACGCCAGCCCGGCAACAATACCAGCAAACAATTCTGGCCCTATGCCAGGTGCTTCGCCTTGCGCCCAGGGCAGCAAACTGGGCACGATAATGGCCACCAACGCGGCAACGGGCGCATAACGCAAGCCGCTTTTTACATTATCAGACAAGGGTATATAACCGCCAATCAGTAAGTAACCCACGCGGGTAATAAAAGCACACAACACCATCAACGCAGTGGCCTTCAACACATATTCAACACTCATACTCACACCCCTTTTCGGGCTTTTCCGCCATGTTTGCCATATTTTTCGGCCAGTACGCCTGCCACTACACCCACAACAATTGCCACAAAGAGGCCAAGCCTGAAAGGTAACTGTTGCCCCAACCAGGATGCGGCCCCCGCCGCTACGACCGTGACCAACATGGGTTGGGTCCGTACCATGGGGATGACAATAGCCAGCAAAGTAAAAACGCCCGCATATTCAAGTGACCAGGAGCCCGGAATATAACTGCCGACATAAATGCCCAAAATGGTTGAAACCTGCCAGACCAACCATAACAGGAAAGAGGCCGACATAAAGTAGCCGTAATACATGCTTATACGGCCAAGCCGCTGCGCGCGAAAGCGGTTCATGAACAGGACAAACCCGACATCGGTTAAAAAATATCCGGCTACAATTCGTCGCCAAACAGAAAAGTGCCTGAAATAAGGATATAAACTGGCACCAAAAATAATAAAGCGCAGATTAACAACCATGGCCGCAAAAAAAACAACCCACAAGGGTGCATTCAGGGCCATTAACGGGGCCACCGTCAGCTGCAGTGAGCCGGCATAGACCAAAAAAGATATCAGCAAAGCTTGCCAGGCGGCGAGCCCATAATTAACCATGGCCACCCCTGTCACAAATCCCCACACAGACAGGGCAAACAGATTGGGCGCAATATGCCTGCTTCCCATGAACCAGGCCATTTTTTTAATTGAAAGCCGAGGACGCAGCGATTTCACGCCTGTAGATAACTGCACAGACAAAACGACTTCCTTGTACAATGATTGAAATTATTAACCGTAAAGGGAATTCTAGCAAAGCCAGGATGTTTTCATTAAAATAAAGCCAGGTTCCATCCAGAAACAGGCTTATTTTGCAACGCTTGCGTCCAAACCCTGTCTTTGTGAAAATTTAATGTTTCAGCTATCGCATGCCCAGAAGGAAAAAAATGTCATCTCAAGCAACACAAGACCCCATTATTGTTACCGCACAAGATCTGCCCTTACATTGTCCAGGCCCCAACGCCCCCCGTTGGAGCCTGCACCCCCGTGTTTTTCTGGACGTCACCAAAACCGGTGAAGTCAGTTGCCCATACTGTGGCACCCAGTACAAACTGAAAGAAGGCGAAAAAGTGCATGGGCACTAAAACACCCGGCGCTATCAAACGCAGTGTTTTCACCAGCCCTGCCGAGGTTGAGCAGTCTTTTTACGAAGCGCTTCGCGAAGCAGACCTGAACAAACTCATGCAAACCTGGGCTGATGACGAAGATATTGTCTGCATCCACCCTAATGGTGAACGCCTGGTGGGCCATCAGGCCATCCAGGCTTCCTGGAAAGAAATTCTTTCCAAAGGGCCACTTAGCATCGAAGCAAAAATACCGGTCATTTTTCACCACGGCATGATCGTTGTTCATACCATTCTCGAACGGCATTACTTTGCCACGTCAATGGGCCAGAAAGAAATGCTTTGCAACGTCACCAATATTTACCAAAAAAACCGCAGCGGCTGGCATATTATCCTTCACCATGCGTCTCTGGCGCCTCCCGATACCGTCCTTGACGAATTGCATCCGGCAGTCAGCATGCTGCTTCATTAATCTTTTAAATAGCCGTTGCCCTTGAATACCCAGTTGGATCTTAGTGACTGTCCTTCTCCAAAATGGTTGCCCGACGGACAATCACAAACCATCTTTGCGTCCCGGTTCGTACCGCGGCCTTCAATCTTCTATGCCCGTGAAAGAGTCATTACCGTCGATAATGACTTTATTGACATAGACTGGAATATTCCCGGCCTGCACCCGCTGGCCCCCGAAAGCAATTTACCAGCCGCCCCCGCTGTTTGTCAGAAAGTGCAAACCACAAACCCTGACAGCCTCACCGGCACACCACCCGCCCTGGTTTTGTTTCATGGCCTGGAAGGCAGCAGCCAAAGCCATTATGCCCGCGCCATTTGCCATTATTTCCGGCAAAAAAACTGGGTAGTCGCGGTTGCCCATTTCCGTGGCTGCTCAGGAGAGGCCAACAAACTGCCCCGGTCCTACTTTTCCGGCGACTCTACCGATATTCACACTATTTTCAATCATGTACGCCAGCGTCTGCCTAACGCACGCTGGCATGCCTGCGGCATTTCCATGGGTGGCAATGCCCTGCTGAAATACACCGGAGAACAACAGGAAAGCTTAAGCTGGCTTCAGGCTGTGGCAGGCATCTCCGTTCCTCTGGACCTGCTGGCAACCGGAAAACAGCTGGAAACCGGATTTTTTGGGCGTTTCGTGTATACACCCCATTTTTTACAAACTATGAAAAAGAAAATCCGGGAAAAAAGCCGGCAGTTTCCTGATGTCATTGATATTCATAAAATACTGCAGGCCAAAACCCTGTTTGATTTTGATGATGCCTATACGGCTCCGGTACATGGTTTCAAAGGCGCGCTTGACTACTGGACCAGTTGCTCCAGCAAAGCATTTCTTAAAGACATCCGCATTCCAGCCCTGGTCCTGAACGCCAGAAACGATCCCTTCATTCCTGAGAATTCGTTACCCGGCATCAGGGATATTTCTGCCTCTGTTACCCTGCACCTGCCCAAAACAGGTGGTCATGCCGGTTTTTCCACAGGCCCGTTTCCCTCAAACTTTAACTGGTTAGCGCACCGGTTAGAACAGTTTTTCTGTCAGGGCAGCTAACCGGCTGATTTGGCCACACCTGCCGGCAGACGCCCTACTTCCTTGCCCCTGAAGGTAGAACGCAAACGTCCCTTGGCCGACAAGCGCATCATGTTGGCCAAGGCCACCAACAAACCAAAAGACTCTACCAAAGCTGCCGGAATCCACATGGTAAGCCCCCCAATACTTTGATCTTGCAGGGCGGTCATGGGCAATGCCCTGCCGCATAGATCAAACAGGGGGTATAAATCAACCGAGGTAAAGGCAATATAAGCGCCCGCCACCATTTGCGGCAACATGGTCAAAATGGGTGAAAGCACACGGGCTCCGGGTGACATGACGGCCGGAGAGCCTCTTTTGACACACCACTGACCCATACGGCCCAGCCAGGTTTTAGCCGTCAGCAGCGGCGGATTGGAGGGACGACGGTCAAGCACCAGGTTCCAATACATAAACCCGCTAATGACGACCGACCAGTTCATGAGCCGGTACAATTTCCAGTCGAGCATGGAATAGAACTGAATGGTGGGATCCAGCCAGACCAACACCAGCATGACAAACAGGACCGGCACAAAGATTTTATTGGTCAAGACGCCTTCAATGAAGCGACCACTAAATGTGCATCGGAAATTTTTCAGCCAGACCCTTGCCCGCAATGGCAGCCCCGCACGCATGACCTGGCCCGGATAGGCCGCCATGACAATAAGTGGCCCCAAATGGTGCAACACCACATGCTGTATGCGGTGAATGAAAAACATGCGTTCGGCGTAGTAGTCGATATGCGTATGCAAAGACAGGTAAATCATGAAAAACCCAACCCAGAACAACCATTGCCGGGTACGGGTAACCTTGTGCACGGCGGTGCCGCGCATGAACAAAATACCACAGACAAGAAAAGCGATGACCAGGGCAGGAGAAAACTCCCATGGCTGCAGCCAATGCATCAGGTCCAGATTCATAAACCACCGATCGGAGAAAATTAATTAAACTATTATAATCATGCAGATAGCGTATTGTAATAGCTGTTGGCCCGTTTTCGGGATAATCACCAAAAGCGCAAAAAAATGAAATTGCCTCCGAACCGCTCAAAAGAAGCGCTAAAATATGAACACCATGGAAAAATTTGATTTTGATATTGCGATACTGGGTGCCGGCCCTGCCGGCTGTGCCTTGGCCTGTACACTGGCTTCTGTCAGCCAGGGTTCTTTGCGCATTGCCCTTTTTCAGGGCCTCAACAAGCGGCATGACCCTGCCAAAGACACACGTGTCCTGGCCCTTAATTACGGCAGCAAGGTCTTTCTTGAAAAAAACCGCCTTTGGCCAGACCACAGCGCCACTATAGAAACCGTTCATGTTTCACAAAAAAACCGCCTGGGTCGCACGCTCATTTCAAACAAAGACTTTAATGTACCCATGCTGGGCAGCGTGGTTGCCTACGCCGAATTGTATCGTAAACTGCAAGAACGGCTTCAACAGCTGCCGGTCACGGTGCTCAGTGGAGAGCTGGCCAGCGCCGCCCAGGAAAACGACAATGCCCCGGTTATTGTCACGCAAGGTGAAAAAACATGGCGCACCCGTATCGCTGTCCAGTGTGATGGCATCAAGCCCAAAGACATCCATCGCGAATATAACCAGCATGCGCTGATTACCGCTGCACGGGCCCAATTTCCCAAACCGGGCTGGGCTTGGGAGCGCTTCACCCAGGAAGGGCCACTGGCCGTCCTGCCGCATCCCATTTTCAAGAATGCCCAGTCTATTGTTTGGTGCACTTCACCCGAACGCGCCCAAGCCTTGACCCGGCTTGATGATGCCGAATTCTCCCGCACCCTTACCCAACACTTTGGAGAACGGTTGGGCGAGCTAACCGTTCTGGAAAAACGGACTGTTTTCCCGCTTCATTTAAGTGCCAGCAAAAACACGGTTAACGGCCATATCGCCACACTTGGCAATGCAGCCCAAACCCTTCATCCGGTTGCCGGGCAGGGTCTTAACCTGGGTCTTCGCGATGTAGCCACCCTGGTCCATTGCCTCAAGCCCTGGATGCTCAATACCAGCCAGTCAGCAGCGCCTTTTTTAAATAATTTTGCCAACAGCCGTAAATTTGACCGTAGGCTAACCTGTGAACTGACTGATTTCCTGCCCCGTGTTTTCACAACCGGCAACCCGCTGATAGAACATGGCTGCGGCCTTGGCCTGCTTGGCATGGACCTTTTAAAACCACTGCGTCAGCCCTTGGCCCTGCATCTATTACAGGGTTTCAGAAACTGAATTTTCAGGCAAATCGCTCATTTTTTACTCAGCGACAGCCAAATTGGTTAAAATCTGCGCATGCATATCGGTCCCTGGCATCTTCCCAATCCTGTTTTTGTCGCCCCCATGGCGGGGGTGACCGATCGTCCTTTCCGCCAGCTTTGCAAGCGGTTGGGGGCAGGTTATGCCGTATCGGAAATGGCTGCCAGCAACCCAAAACTCTGGAACAGTGTCAAAACCTCGCGACGCCTTAACCATGAAGGCGAGGTAGACCCCATCGCCGTCCAGATTGCCGGCGCAGACCCCGAAATGATGGCTGAAGCCGCCGTATTCAATATAGAAAAAGGCGCCCGCATCATAGACATCAACATGGGCTGTCCTGCCAAAAAAGTCTGCAGTGTCGCCTCGGGTTCTGCGCTGCTACGCAATGAGCCGCTAGTTGCCCAAATCATTGAACACGTGGTCAAGGCCTGTACCCCATACAACGTACCGGTTACCCTTAAAACCAGAACCGGCTGGGACCGGGAAAACAAAAACGCCTTACGCGTGGCCCGTCTTGCCGAAAACCTGGGTATTGCCGCCTTAACGCTGCATGGCCGCACCCGATGCGACCTTTACACCGGTCAGGCCGAGTACGACACCATTGCCCAGGTCAAGGCCAACATCTCAATTCCAGTAATTGCAAATGGGGATATCACCGATCCCTACAAGGCAAAATACGTACTAGACTATACCAAAGCAGATGCCATCATGATTGGCCGCGCAGCCCAAGGAAACCCCTGGATCTTCAGGGAAATCAATCATTTCCTTGACACCGGCCAGTTACTGCCAAAACCCGGTTACGGGCACATGAAAGCAGTCCTGCTTGAACACCTGCATCATCATTACACCTTCTATGGTGAATACACCGGGGTTCGATCGGCCCGCAAGCATATCGCCTGGTACATCAGCAAACTGCCTGAAGCAGACTCTTTTTGTGACAGGATGAACCGAATCGACAACAGTCATGATCAGTACACGGCCGTAGAGCAATGGTTTGATCAACTGATTATCCGCCAAGGGCAGCAACCGGCAACCAGCCCGGCCCACTGAAAATACCCTTGTATTTTTATATCCAATAATATAATTCCACTAATATCGTTACGCCATGAATAATACTCAAAATCTTCAAGAGTGTGTCCGTACCAACCTAGAGCTATATTTCAAGGAACTCGGCGACAGCAACCCGAGCAATCTTTGGGAAATGGTTAACAACTGCGTTGAAAAACCGCTGCTTGAAGTTGTTATGCAAAAAGCCAACAGCAACCAATCCAAGGCGGCTGAAATGCTGGGCATCACTCGCAATACCCTGCGTAAAAAACTTATTACACATCACTTAATCTAATCACCATGAAACTTTCAACTGCCTTACTTTCGGTTTCAGATAAAACCGGTATTGTCGAATTTGCCCAAGCCCTTGCACAACGTGGCATCAAGCTGCTGTCCACCGGTGGCACTGCCGCCCTGCTAAAACAGGCCGGTCTTGCCGTTACCGAGGTTGCCGAGCACACCGGTTCTCCTGAAATTCTCGACGGCCGGGTCAAAACCCTGCATCCCAAGATTCACGGTGGCCTGCTGGGTCGCCGGGATGACGAGATCCACCTGAACACCATGAAAGAACATAATATTGACCCTATCGATCTGCTGGTGGTCAACCTGTATCCTTTCCGTGAAACGATTGCCAAGCCTGGCTGCAACTTTGCTGACGCGATTGAAAACATCGACATCGGCGGCCCCGCCATGCTGCGTGCCGCGGCCAAAAACCATGGCACCGAAGCCGGTGGTGTTACTGTAGTGATTGATCCTGCCGACTACGACCAGGTGTTGCAGGAAATTGATGCCAACGGCCAAACCTCTTACGCCCTGCGCCTGAAACTGGCCAGCAAGGTTTATGCCCACACCGCGGCTTACGACGGTGCCATTACCAACTACCTGACCAGCCTGGCCGATGCCGCACCGGCACAAACAGCCGAACCGGCACGCAAACAATGGCCTTCTATCCTGACCGTTCAGGTCCAGCAACACCAGGAACTGCGCTACGGTGAAAACCCGCACCAGTCTGCCGCCTTCTACGTAGACCCCAATGCGCCCGAAGGCTTGCTGGGACGCTATCGCCAGTTACAAGGCAAAGAACTGTCCTATAACAACATTGCCGACTCTGATGCGGCCTGGGAATGTGTCCGCACCTTCGAGGCACCCGCCTGCGTGATTGTCAAGCACGCCAATCCTTGTGGGGTTGCGGTTGCCGAGTCAGCCGTTGCCGCTTACCAAAAAGCCTTCAAAACAGACCCTACTTCCGCCTTTGGTGGCATCATCGCCTTCAACCGTCAGGTAGACCTGGCCACTGCACAAGCCATCAGCGAGCAATTCATGGAAGTATTGCTGGCACCTTCTTACACTGCCGAAGCCCTGGAATTGCTGGCCGCCAAGAAAAACGTGCGCGTGCTTGAGCTTGCAATGGGCAATGGTAAAAACGACTTTGACATCAAGCGTGTTGGTGGTGGCTGGCTGGTTCAAGACCCGGATGCCTTCGACCTTGATACCAGCGCCCTGAAAGTGGTTACCAAGAAGCAGCCTACCGAACAGCAAATGCAAGACCTGCTGTTTGCCTGGAATGTCGCCAAATTCGTGAAATCAAACGCCATCGTGTTTTGTGCCAACGGCATGACCATGGGCGTAGGCGCTGGCCAGATGAGCCGTATCGACTCTGCCCGCATCGCCTCCATCAAGGCTGAAAACGCCGGCCTGTCCCTGAAAAACTCAGCAGCCGCCTCAGACGCCTTCTTCCCGTTCCGTGACGGCCTGGATGTCATCGTTGCCGCAGGTGCCAACTGCATCATTCAACCGGGTGGCAGCATCCGTGACGATGAAGTGATTGCCGCTGCTGATGAACAGGGTATTGCCATGGTCTTTACCGGCACCCGCCACTTCCGCCACTAATCTGAAATGCGCATACTTGGCATTGATCCTGGCCTTCGCCGCACCGGTTTCGGTGTGATTGAAGCCAGCGGTATGCGCATTCACTATGTGGCCAGCGGGACCATTGTCGTTCCCACAGAACTGCCCCTACACCAGCGTCTTAAGGCTATCCTGGACAATATCCGTGAAGTTATCCAGACCCATCGGCCCGATGATTCCGCGCTGGAAAAAGTGTTTGTCAATACCAACCCGGTATCCACGCTCTTGCTCGGACAGGCACGCGGGGCAGCCATGTGTGCGCTGGCGGACAGCAACCTGAATGTCAGCGAATACACGGCCCTGCAAATCAAGAAAGCGGTTGTGGGTAATGGACACGCCAAAAAAGAACAGGTGCAATTAATGGTTCAGTATTTATTATCCTTAAATGGCTTGCCTGCACCTGACTCGGCCGACGCCCTGGCCTGTGCCATCTGCCATGCCCATGCCAATCCCCTGTCAGAAAAACTCAAATCCCATGAAGCAGGGCAACTCAGCCATAAGTCCCGCATACGGGCTGGCAGGCTGATTGGTTAACCTTTTTTATATTGCATTATTATGATCGGACGTCTTACCGGAACCCTTATCGAAAAACTGCCCCCCACTGTCTGCCTGGATGTCAATGGTGTTGGCTATGATATAGATGTTCCCATGAGCACCCTGTACGACTTGCCTGAATTGGGTACCAAAGTGACCCTGTTCACGCATTTGGCGGTCCGGGAAGATGCCCATACCCTGTTTGGATTCCTGCATGCAGCAGAAAGAAGTACTTTCCGTGCCCTGATCAAAGTCAGCGGCATCGGTTCACGCACTGCCCTTGCCGTGCTTTCGGGCATGAGCGTGAGCGACCTGGCAGCCTGTATCGCCAACCAGGATGCCACATTGCTGCTCAAGGTCCCGGGCATCGGCAAAAAAACCGCCGAGCGCCTTTTGCTTGAACTGCGCGGCAAACTGGGAGATACTCACTCCACACCAACTAATACAGCCAACCATAGTCAAACCGATATTCTCAATGCCCTGATCGCATTGGGATATTCAGAGCGGGAGTCACAAGCTGCGCTTAAAACCTTGCCGGTTGAAATTACCGTTTCAGAAGGCATCCGTATGGCTTTGAAATCACTAGCAAAATAATTTATTAAATTTTAAATACTCAATTTCAAGGAAATAAAATGCGTCCTCAATGGTTTAAAAAAGTTCTTGTTGCCACCGCCATCGGCAGCCTGTGTTTTTCAAGCGCAGCCATGGCCGAACAAACCCTGAAAATGGCTTATGCCCTGTCAAAAGACTCCCACTACGGTGCCGGTGCCAATGCTTTTGAAAAAGCCATTGGCAAAAGCAGCAACGGTGAAATCAAAATTGAACAATTTGCCAACAGCGCCTTGGGCGGTGAACGCGAAGTTATTGAAGGCCTGCAAATCGGTACCGTAGATGCCGCGATTTTATCCACCGGCGCAACCCTGAACTTTGTGCCACAAACTGGTGTTTTCGACATTCCTTTCCTGTTCCGTGACCTGGAACATGCACGCAAAGTACTGGATGGCGAGATTGGCAGCAAACTGCTAGCCGAATTCCCCAAACGTGGTTTGGTTGCCCTGGCATGGGGTGAACAAGGCTTCCGTCACTTAACCAATAGCAAACACGCGGTCAAGACACCGGCAGACCTGAAAGGCCTGAAAATCCGCACCACCGAAAACCCGATCCATATTACCGCTTTCAAGGAACTGGGCATGCTGCCCACGCCAATGGCTTGGCCTGAAGTGCAAACCGCACTGCAGCAAGGCACTATTGATGGCCAGGAAAACCCGCTTTCCGTGATCGTTTCAGCCAAACTGTCTTCCCAGCAAAAATACCTGTCCCTGACCGGACACGTATATGGTCCTGCCGTGATTGTCGTATCCCCAATGGTTTATGACAGCATGTCCGACGAAGACAAGGCAAAGCTTAAGAAAGCAGGCATGGCGGCTGCCCAGGCCATGCGCGATTTCGTTGACAATGTTGAAAAATCAGGAATTGAAACACTAACCAAGGAAGGCATGGAAATTACCCAGGACGTTGATCGTGCCGAATTTGCCAAAATTGTTCACAATGTCTATCCTGAATTCCACAAGAAATTCTCGAAAGAACTGATTGAATCCATCCAGAATACAAAATAAGTTTTTTCTTTTCCTGCGGGGCTGAATGGTTTTTCAGCCCCAACTCTTCAAATTGCCATGAAATCGCTCACTCAATTACTGGACAAGTCTGTCTTCAGACTGGTGTCCATAATGGCGCAATTGCTGCTGCTATCTGCCGTGATTGCCTCATTCCACCAAGTTATCAGCCGCTTTGTCTTTGAATCTCCCGCCGACTGGACCGAAGTCTGGACCCGCTGCGCCATTATTTGGGTGGTGCTTTTGGGTCTGGTACTGGCTTGCCGCCAGGGTGCCATGCTTAAAGTGGAAATGCTTGAAAATGCCCTGAATGAAAAACACAAACGCTGGCTGTCCACCTTGGTCATGATTATTACCAGCACCTTCCTGGGTATCCTGACCTGGGTAGGTGCCATGGCTGCGTACCGCTTCCGGTTCCAGACCATCGCAGGACTGGATTTCAGTATCGCCTGGATTTATGCCGCTATTCCAATTGGTTCATTTCTGGCCCTGATCGCCGTGATTGTTCACTGGTCGCAGGGATCTGCTGAATCCAACGATGAAATCGCCCCCTTGTAAGGCGTATTCCATTCGCTACCGCTTAATATTCAGGTTGGTTTTATGTCTCAATTAATGATTATTTCAATGCTGCTGTTCTTTGTCCTGACAGTACCAGTAGCTATTTCCATCGGTCTTGCCAGTATTGTCGGTGTCCAGGTTGCGGGCATTAACTGGCTGGTTATCGCCCAAAAAATCTATGCATCGCTAGACTCTTACCCACTGGTGGCCATTCCCTTCTTCATTCTGGCCGGCAACCTCATGGAAGCGGGTGGCATATCCACAAGGATGGTCAATTTCGCCAAAAGCCTGGTGGGCAACATGCAAGGCGGCCTGGCCTGCAGCTGTGTCATTACCTGCATGATCTTTGCCGCCGTGGCCGGCTCTAGTGTGGCTACCACCTTTGCCGTGGGCGCCATTTTAGTTCCCGCCATGGTCAAACATGGCTATCCCAAGCCGTTTGCCGCTTCTTTGCAGGCTACTGCTGCCGAACTCGGGGTTATTATCCCCCCATCAGTTCCCATGATTTTGTTTGCGGTTTCCACCGAAACCGATGTAGGTGAGCTCTTCATTGCCGGTATCCTGCCAGGCATGCTAATTGCTTTTGCCCTGGTTATTTATGTATGGCTATATGCCAAACGCCATGGCTATGGCAAGAATGATGGTGAAGGCCGCCTGGGCATCTGGGAATCGTTCAAACAGGCCTGGCTGGCCCTGCTCATGCCCGTAATTATTCTGGGTGGCATTTACGGCGGTATCTTTACCCCCACCGAAGCCTCTGTCGTGGCTGTGGTTTATGCCCTGATCGTAAGTATCTTTATTTATCGCACGATTGGTTTTGGGCAGCTGTCAGAAACCTTCCGTAAAACCGTGATTGCCACTGCCGTGATCATGTTCGTGATTGCCAATGCCGGTCTTTTCGGTTTCCTGCTTAATCGTGCCGGTGTACCCAATGCACTGGGGGAATGGCTCAGCCTGCTGTTCAACGATAAAGTCACCTTCCTGCTGGGCGTGAACATTGCCCTGTTCTTTATTGGCATGTTCATTGAAACCTCGGCCTCTATCGTGGTGTTGGCCCCGTTACTGCTGCCCGTTGCGGTTAAATTTGGCGTAGACCCAACCCACTTCGGTATCATCATGGTGGTTAACCTGGCCCTTGGCATGATTACTCCACCGTTTGGCGTTAACCTGTTTGCTGCCTGCACGGTGGCCAAACTGCCGATCGAAAAGCTGATCAAGCCGCTTGTTCCTTTTGTGGGCGTCACGGTATTGTGCCTGATGATCATCACTTATGTACCTGAAATTGCACTGGTACTGCGTGACCTGGCCTATCGCTAAGTAATAAAACATCGCTGCTGCGCAAGCATTTGGCGGGCACTACACAAAAGACATCGCTGTATGGGTATACAGTCTCTAAAAGAGATTACAATACAGCGATGTCTTTTTCTATTTTTGCGCAGCACGACCATGGCCATTTTCAACGATTCCTTATCCAGCAGCCCTCCCAACAGGATTGTTTCTCCACAAGCCAGCTCCCCCAATGAAGAATCGGTGGAACGTGCCCTGCGCCCCAAATCCCTGGCCGAATATACCGGTCAGCACCGTGTGCGCGAACAGCTTGAGATTTTCATCACCGCTGCCCGCAAACGCCAGGAATCCCTTGACCATGTCCTGCTGTTCGGCCCCCCAGGCTTGGGCAAGACAACACTTGCCCACATCATTGCCCATGAAATGGGCTCACAGTTAAGGCAAACCTCGGGGCCAGTACTTGAACGTCCCGGCGACCTGGCGGCCATGCTAACCAACCTGGAAAAAAACGACGTACTTTTCATTGATGAAATTCATCGTCTGTCTCCGGTGGTCGAAGAAATTCTTTACCCTGCCCTGGAAGACTTCCAGATTGATATCCTGATCGGAGAAGGCCCGGCCGCACGCAGCGTCAAGATAGATTTGCAGCCCTTTACCCTGGTGGGCGCCACCACCCGGGCAGGCATGCTTACCAACCCCTTACGCGACCGCTTCGGGATTGTTTCCCGACTCGAATTCTACAACACCGAAGACCTGACCCAAATTGTCAGCCGAAGCGCATCTTTGCTTAACACCACCATGACCGCAGAGGGAGCCCGGGAAATTGCCCGCCGCGCCCGGGGGACCCCACGTATTGCCAATCGCCTGCTGCGCCGGGTGCGCGATTATGCCGATGTCAAATCCGATGGGGTGATTACGGTCGAATCGGCCTGTGCCGCTTTAAGCATGCTGGAAGTTGACCCGCAAGGACTTGACCTGATGGACCGCAAGCTGCTGGATACGATCATTCATAAGTTTGATGGTGGCCCGGTAGGCGTTGATAACCTGGCCGCCGCGATTGGCGAAGAACGCGACACGATTGAAGATGTGATAGAACCTTATTTGATCCAGCACGGTTACCTGCAAAGAACCCCGCGCGGACGGATTGCCACCTTAACCACCTGGCGTCACCTGGGCTTGCAGCCCCCTTCCCGAGGTGAAGACGGCAAGCTGTTTTAAACCTGCATTTCATCAAGGAATTCTATAATTGCCTCGCCATAGGCCTCCAGCTTATGTGCCCCCACCCCACTGATAAAGCTTAAATCCTCAAGAGTTTCCGGGTTGTTCAAGGCAATCTGCCGCAAAGTGGCATCATTGAAAATCACATAGGCCGGCACCTCATGTTCCCGGGCGATCGCAAGCCGCCATTTTTTAAGCTGCAAGAAGCGCTCCTCGGCTTCGGGCGGAAGACTGATAACCGGCTTTTTGGCTTTGGGCATAATGTTGCGCGACTTGGATGCCATGCGCTCAGACTCCTGGCGCAGCATAAGCACCTCTTCGCCTTTAAGCACGGCCCGGCTTTTTTCCGTTAATGCCAGGGTGCCATAGCCTTCGATGTCCAGTGCCAGATAATGGTTGGCCAGCAACTGCCGCAACACGCTACGCCAGGCTGAATCACTTAAGTCTTGCCCCACCCCAAAAACACTTAAGGTATCGTGCTGGTTTTGAGTAACCCGGTCGGTTTTCTTGCCGCGCAAAATATCAATAATATGACCGGCCCCAAAACGCTGGTCGCGTTCTTTGAACAAGCGGTAAACCGCTGACAGGATTTTTTGTGCCGCCACCGTGCCATCCCACATTTTGGGCGGATTCAGGCAGACATCACAATTGCCGCAAGGCTCAATGTGCTGGTCAAAATAGGCCAACAGACGAACGCGGCGACACTGGGCCGTTTCACACAAGCCCAGCATGGCATCCAGCTGGGCTGCCGAACGACGCTTGAAGATTTCATCACCATTTGAATCTTCAATCATTTTTCTTTGCTGTACCACATCTTGCAGGCCATAAGCCATCCAGGCGGTTGCCGCCAGGCCATCGCGCCCGGCACGGCCGGTTTCCTGATAATAGCCTTCTACCGATTTGGGTAAATCGATATGCGCCACAAAACGCACGTCAGGTTTGTTGATACCCATGCCAAAGGCAATGGTTGCCACCATGACAAGATCGTCTTCCTGCTGAAAACGGGCCTGGTGCTCGGCCCTGCGGGCAGTGTCCAGGCCGGCATGATACGGCAACGCCTTAATCCCTTCCTTGCTGAGGAACTCGGCAATGTCCTCGGTTTTATTGCGCGACAGGCAATACACAATTCCCGAATCACCCATATGCTCTTCACGAATGAAATTCAACAACTGGCGCCGCACATCATGCTTTTCAACAATGTGATAAGTGATATTGGGCCGGTCAAAACTGGCAATAAACTGTTTGGCTTCACCCAACGCCAAACGCTGAATGATTTCCTGGCGGGTATGGGTGGTGGCGGTAGCGGTTAAGGCAATGCGCGGCACCTGGGGCCAGCGCTCATGCAAGATGGACAGGCCCATGTATTCAGGCCGGAAATCATGCCCCCACTGGGATACGCAGTGCGCCTCGTCAATCGCAAACAGGGAAATTCTTCCCTGACTTAACAATTGCAGGCAACGCTCGCCCAGCAAACGCTCTGGCGCAATATACAGCAGGTCCAGCTCACCACGCAAAAAGTCTCGCTCTACCGCGCGAATTTCAGACCAATCAAGCGTGGAGTTAAGATAAGCCGCCTGCACACCCAGCTCTTTGAGGGCATCCACCTGGTCTTTCATTAAGGCAATTAACGGAGACACCACAATGGCGCACCCCTCCCTGACCAAGGCAGGCACCTGGTAACACAAGGACTTGCCGGCACCGGTGGGCATCAGGACAAGCGCATCCCCGCCAGAAACAAGATGTTCGACAATGGCCTGCTGTTCGCCCCGGAAAGATTCGTAGCCAAAGACCGTTTGTAAAACCTGGCTGGCTGATGATTGTGACACTGCTGAAATATGCTGTAGTTGATTTAACCGTTATTAAAACAATTCTGAACCAGAAAAGTCGTATGATGTTGACATTATAGTCAATGCTGAACATCAGAAATGAAAAAATCCGTTTTTTACAAATTGCTGGCGGCCGTATTGGCCAGTACCTGCGTTACCAGTGCCCTGGCAAAAATTCCCGTTTATGTCAGTGGCAACACCCCCAATGATGCCATTGGCACCCATATCATTGCGCAACTGCAAAACCAGGTCATGCGGTCTGCTGTCCTGCAACTGGTTAACCATCCTGACCAGGCGGTGGCCCGAGTAAGAATTATTGGTGCAGACCCTAACCGCGACGGCCGCTTTACCGCACTGGCCGAAAACGTGGATATTGTCAATGTGCCTGCCCCACATGCCGCCTGGCTGAATATTCAACAACATATCCGTATCTGCCTGTCAGAGTCCAGCGAAACGTGTACCCAGCAAATTTATGCCGACCTTGAAACGGTGGCCAAGCAGTACGGGCCACAGTTGCAACAAAAACTGGGCCGTTGAAATTTGATCTGAATCATTAAACCTGGAACCGGCTACTAATGTTGTCACGGGTGCAGGCCTGCCTGTTTATAATGTTGCCTTGTTTCAGTAAAACCATTCAACAGGCAAAGAAAAAAACATGAAAATCGCTATCGCCGGAGCAGGCCTGTCAGGCCGTTTGCTCGCTTTTGTTTTGTCATCGCAAGGTCACCAGGTAAGTGTGTTTGACCCGGCTCCGTCCATGCACAGCCCGGTTGCCGCAGGTTGGACGGCGGCGGGCATGCTTAGCCCGATTGCCGAACTTGAAAGCGGTGATGAAAACGTCTTTCAGCTTGGCAAGCGATCGCTGGATTTATGGGCAAACCTGGTCCCTCGCCTGACATTGCCTGTTGAGCTGCACTTTAAAGGCAGCCTGCTGGTGGCGCACCGCGGTGATGAAGGCGCTGCAGACCGGCTGGTTTCCCTGCTTAAGGCCAAAGCCCCCGAAAACGATCAGCCCCAACCCCTGCCACGCCAGGAACTGGCCCGCCTGGAGCCTTCCATACAAGGCCCCTCCCACACCTGGCTGCTGGCCAACGAAGGCCAGATCCATACCGTCCAGGCCATGCAGGCATTGGCGGCATCTGCCCAAAATGTGCAATGGCACTGGAGCCAGCCGGTTACCTTACTGACCCCGCATACCATTCATACCGGCACAGAAAAACATACTTTCGACTGGGTTTTTGATACCCGTGGCACAGGTGCCCGTGACAAGCCTGTCCATAACCATGCCGAACTGTCCTGCCAGAATGTGCGGGGCGTGCGCGGGGAAATTTTCTGGGTCCAGGCGCCGGGCGTCAGTTTACACCGTCCAATTCGCCTGCTTCACCCGCGCTATCGGGTTTATATTGTTCCGCGCGCACCCGATACTTTAGTGGTAGGCGCCAGTGAAATCGAAAGCGAAGACCGTTCCCCCGTTTCGGTACGTACCACAGTTGAACTGCTGGCCGCCGCCCACAGCATTCTGCCGGAAATAGCCGAAGGCAGGATCATCCACTCGGAAGTCAACCTGCGCCCTGCCCTGGCCGACAACTTTCCACGCATTGAAACCGAAGCGGGCCTGACCCGTATTAACGGCTTGTTTCGCCATGGCTGGCTAATTGCACCCGCTATGGTTGAAAACGCCTTAAAATCGGTATTTTCCGCTGATTATTCTTTATTGCAGGCATGACAACAATTTCAATTTCAGTTAATGGTCTTGAACGCACGGTTAACCAGGGCACCACACTGGCCGCCCTGGTTGAACAATTACAAACCGAAGCCCGTCAGGAAAGTGACCCAACCGCCGTCGCCACCGCCGTCAATGAAATTTTCGTTTCCCGTTCGGCACGTGAAGCCTATACACTGCAAGCCAACGATGCCGTCTTCACCTTTTCACCCATTACCGGTGGCTAAGCAGGAATAATATGTCATTCACTATTGCAGATACCCTGCTGTCCAGCCGTTTTTTTCTGGGCACAGCCGGCTACCCTTCCCCCAAGGTTTTACATGATGCCATTGCCGCCTCGGGCGCACAGGTGGTTACCGTTGGCTTGAAACGCCAGCTGGCCCCCGGGCAGAACCCCTTAAGCAAAAGCACAACAGAAGGGGTTTCCAATGCCTTTTTCCAGATGCTCAAGCAAAACGGCGCTCATTTGCTACCTAATACGGCTGGCTGCAAAACCGCCCGTGAGGCTATTACCCTGTCGCATATGGCACGGGAAATTTTTGATACCAACTGGATCAAGCTTGAAGTGATTGGTGATGACTACACCTTGCAGCCTGATCCGATTGAACTGATCAACGCCGCCACACAACTGGTCAAGGACGGCTTTGAGGTTTTTCCTTACTGTACCGATGACCTGGTTACCTGCAACCGCCTGCTGGATGCCGGTTGCCGCATTTTAATGCCATGGGGCGCCCCCATTGGCTCGGGCCAGGGGCTGGTTAACCCCTTTGCCCTAAGAACCTTGCGTGCCCGCCTGCCCAATGTGCCGCTGGTGGTAGACGCTGGCATTGGCTCACCGGTAGATGCGGTGAAAGCCATGGAACTGGGCTTTGATGCAGTCCTGTTAAATTCCGCCGTTGCACAATCGCATGATCCGGTCAAAATGGCCGAGGCATTTAAACTGGCCATTCAATCTGGCAGGATGGCTTTTGAGGCTGGCATTATGTCCAGACAGGATATGGCTACACCCACCACACCGGTAACCGGCAGGCCGTTCCTGCTGTAATGTTATCTGCCGTTAACAGGCAGCGCGCATTTTGTCCTGCCTGCCGGCAATTACACCAGCCACATCAGGAAGCCGTAAGCCACCATCCCAACCAGCATGGCCAGGCCGGTATTTTTGGCAGCCTTCAGCACGCCAACCAGAATCAGCACCGCCAGTATATAAGCCCCCACTTCCTGCCATGAGGTGGTTTCTGCCAGCCCCGAATACAACACCACAGTGGAGGTTGACACCAGCAAGGCCGGGCCCATGATGGCAAACCGGCCCGAATTCAGACGTGACAACAAACGGCTGCGTTGCATCAAAACAAACGGCAGGGCCCTCATCAAATAAGTGAACACCCCCATAGCCACCATGGCAATCACATATTCATACTTTTGCATTGTCTTCTCCGGGGGTATAAAACAGGCAGGCACCAAAAGCCCCCACCAGAATGGCCAGGGTTGGAAAGCCCAGCGATACCACCCCTATCGTAATCACGACACCGGCGGCCATGGCCTTTAGCATATGGTGTTGAATACTTTGCACCGTTACCGCCACAAACATGGCCGGCAAGGCAAACCCCAGGGTTTTTTCAACCACCGGAAAAGCCTTTAATAATTCATCACCGGCAAACACACCAATGGCCGTACCAGTAGCCCAGGACAGCCAGGCCAATATACCCAGGCCCATATACCAGCTGCCACGGGCAGCCGTTTCAACCTTGTTCATGCCCACATAGCAGGTGGCAAACACCTCATCGGTCAGGTAAAACGCCTTGATCAAGCGATTTTTCAGCCCTTTGGGCAGATACTTTTCAATAATCGGACCATATAAAAGATGACGGGCATTAAGCAAGGTCACCAATAAAACCATGGTCACCAGCGGCGTGCCCAATTGCAGGGATGCCAGGATGAAAAACTGCCCGGCCCCCGCATATACAATCAATGAAGTGGCAATAAGCTCCCAGGCACTTAAACCCAGACTGGCACCTGCTATACCAAACGCCATGGCAACGGGAATATAGCCCAGCATAATGGGTAGCCCCGCGCGCAGGCCCCGGCCAAAATAATTCAACTGACTCATTCTGATGATTGCTTTTGTTAGTTTGCTTCAGGAAAAAGGTGAGATATTACACCATTGCCATGACAGCCTGCCGTAAAAACGTTTTACTCCCAGATTACCAGCTGTTTACCTGGCACCAGCGGATGGGCAATGGCCTGTCCGTAAATGCCATACACCGCATGCAGATTCTCTCGGGTCAGCACTTTTTCGGGGGTATCGCAGGCAATCAGCCTGCCCTCGCATAGCAGAGCAAGTCGGTCACAATAACGGGCGGCCAGGTTCAGGTCATGCAAAATAATAAGCACACCTATATTTTCCTGGCGGGCCAGCTTGCCCAAGGTACTTAATAATTGTTGCTGGTGTTTGGGGTCCAGGCTTGACGTGGGTTCATCCAGCAAGACATAACGGGCCGCCGGGTCCTGTTCACGCCGGGCCAGCAACTGCACCAACACGCGGGCAAACTGAACCCGCTGCTTCTCTCCGCCAGACAAGGTCTGGTAGTTACGCGTTTGCAGACTCTGCACATCGGCCCATTGCAGTGCCTGCTCAAGCAAAGCCGTGGCCTGTTCCTGCGTTATCCCTGCAAAAGGGTACATGCCCATTTCAATAATTTCCAGCACGTTCATATCAAAGGTTAGCGAGGCGTTTTGCGGTAATACGGCACGCCGCTGCGCGCATTCGGTCGCGCTTAAGCCGGAAATATCCTTACCATTAATGGTAACGACAATACGGTCATGCGCAGACAGCCCCTGTTTTATTTCACCGGCCAATACAGACAGCAAGGTTGACTTACCCGCGCCATTGGCCCCCAGCAAAGCCAGTACCTGCCCGCTTTCAATGGAAATGGAAACATGGTCAAGAATACGTCGCTGCTGGCGATGAAACAGCAACGATTCACCTTTCATGGCATTTGTCATTATTACCTCTTGATGTGGCGAATCAATAGCCAGAGAAAAAACGGGCCGCCAATCAGGCTGGTCACCAACCCAATGGGCAATTCTGAAGGCAGGATAATGGTACGGGCCACCCAGTCAGCCCAAATCAGGGCCAGGCCGCCTCCCAAAAAAGAGGCCGGCAACAGATAACGATGATTGGCACCAATAATCATCCGCATAATATGCGGCACGACCAGACCCACAAAACCAATACCGCCGGTAACCGCCACCAGCGGACCAATCAACAGGGCCACACAAACAATCAGCCGGCGCCGCAAAGCCTGCATGGAAAAGCCCAGATGCTCCACTTCCCGCTCTCCGAGCAGCAAGGCATTCAGGGCTTTCCATTGCCGGGCGGCATAAATGGAAAGAACGACCGTCCAGGGCAGCATAAAACCCAGTGTAGACCAGGACGCAGCCGCCAGGCTGCCCATGCTCCAGAATGTCAGGTCGCGCAGTTCGTTATCGGTGGCTATATAACTGAGCAGGCCGATCAGACTGCCGGTAATGGCATTAATCGCAATGCCCGCCAGCAACAGGCCCGCCACCCCGGGAAAACGGCACCCTACCCAATAGGCCAGCCAGGTACAAAGCAGGCTACCTGCAAATGCCGCCAGGGCAATACCCCAGAAGCCGGTGTTGGCCAATACAATAACCAGTACTGCCCCCAAGGCCGCCCCGGACGAGACACCAATCAGCCCGGGCTCTGCCAGCGGGTTCCTGAACAGGGCCTGCATGACCACCCCAGACAGGGCCAGCGCGGCTCCCGCCACCAAGCCAAACAGGACACGTGGAAGGCGGATATCAAGTAGCACGGCCTGCATCAGGCGCTGGCTTTCGGGTACCTGCCCCCATAACAAAGCAGGAATATCCGCAAAAGGAATGGCAACCGCGCCACTGCTGGCAGAGCCTATCAGGCTGATCACCACCAGTATGGCCAAAACAAAAATAATGCGGACTGAAAACAGGTTTTTACGGTAATGACTACGGTGCTGCATTTGATGCCAGTTTAAGTTGTTCTATAGCCTGGGCGACACGCGGCCCCAGACCCAGCGCAAGAAGATCATCCATGACGACTATCCGGTTATTGATGGCTGCCGGTGTTGTGGCAATGGCAGGATGCTTGATGAATTTGTCCAGGCCACCACTGGCCTGCACAGAACCCTCAGTGACAATGATAAGCTCAGGTCCGAAATTTACCAAGCTTTCCGCTGAGACGGGCTTATAACCTTTTTGTACCTGCTCCAGCACGTTGGTCAATCCGGCCAGCGACATCAGGGCAGAAGCGGCAGTTTGGCTGCCAGCTGCCTGAATGTTACCGGTTCGATTAATGATAAGGGCCGTTTTCAGGTTTTTGCCAGGCTGGGCCTGCGCCCGGGCCACATCCTCCTTGATTCGCGCCACTAAAGCGACTCCTTTGTCATCGACAGATAACACACGGGCAATTTGTGCCACCCTTTCGTACAGGGATTCCAGACTGGAATGGTCGGAAACCCTGACAACCTCAACCCCCAGTTTGCCGATACTGTCCAGTGCCTGCGCGGGGCCTGCATTTTCAGAAGCAAGGACAAGATCCGGCTTCATGGCAACCACCCCCTCCACCGGTACGGAACGATAGTAACCCACCCGGGGCAAGCGGGTGGCTTCCTCTGGATACAGGCTGGAAATATCATTGGCAATCAGGCGCTCACCCATGCCCAACTCATACACGATTTCGGTCACTGATCCCCCCAGGGTAATGACCCGCTCTTTATTGCTGGCAAAAGCCGTGGGCAGCAATAATAAACCCAGCAAAAACAAGAATGCTTTTTTCATCATGATATCAGGCCGCAAGAGGCTCCTTGCATAAGGATTCAAGCAAATTTCGCCAGGCTGGCAACTCGGGTACACCCGGTTTGCGCACACCAAAAAACTGCACAATCAACTCACCGGATTTCTCATAAACTTCCAGAGAGGTCACCCAGCCATCAGTGGTAGGCTTGTTCACCACCCACACTGTGTCAATCGCAACAGTATTCAAATGCAGGTTGAATTTTTCATCCAGAATATTAAACCAGGGCCCGGTACGCAACAGTTTATGGATGACGCCGGAATGAATCTGCACCATTCCCCGATTGGCGGTAAAACACATGATTGGAATTTCCTGGGCAACACTTTGCTGCAACATGCGTTCAACCGCATCGTTATCTACCTGCTGGGCCAAATCATTGCCTGCTGCCTGCAAGGCAGTCATTCGGGACACATTCCATTTTTTCAGCAAAGGAAAAAACGCATGGGTATCTTTCATGTTCAACCAGTTGTCCCGTAACTCGATAGGTGCCTGTTCGGCAAGCGTATTATCGATGGGTTCTGGCGCCATCACTGCCGGCATTTCAGCCCTATCCGTCATAAAGCGCGCCACCAGCGCCTCATAAGCCTGCCTGTCTGTTTTTTCAGTGCAATAAACCTTGTGAATGGCTGTACCGGTTTCATCAAAAAACTGGATGCTCAAACGCCCACTCTGGGTGACTGCCCATGCCGTTTTCCAGCAAGCAAAAAACATCCGCAAATCGATATCCGGTCCGAGCACAATGCCAATCGAAGCCTTGCCCACCTGAATATCCTCAAAAAAACCGTGCCGTTCATGCACGCACCACTCATTGCGCGTCAAGACCATGACTTCTCCAAGCGTATTCAGCTGCCTGAAGATTTCCTTGACATCGGTCCCCAAATAAACCGCATTGGCATCGCAGCATTGGGTGGCCAGCAACTCCATTTCACTGACACCCAAACGTTCCGCCACATTACGGATTCTCAACTTGGGTTCCTGCTCCAGCAGGCGATCACATTGCTGGCGCAAAGATTCAAATAACTGATTCATATATTTTCACCTTAAAATAATTAACGTTGGCGTTGTTATTAGTATTGGTAGCTGATCGAGATCGTGGCATGACGTCCCGGCTCAGTGTAAAAGTCAATGTCACGGGAAATCCGGCTGCTGCCAGCCGTAGGCACATTCAGGGCATTCCAGTATTTTTTATCAAACATATTCATCAGGCCGGCCTGAATGCGCAAACCTTTAACGGCAGAAGGCGTCCAGTGGGCCGTCAGATCAAGCGTGCCATAACCGGGAGCCTTGAAATCGGGATAGGCCACCGCGGGGCTGGCATCGGGATACTTGACCTTATTGCGTTTGGCAGCCATGGTCCAAATTGCTTCAGCCCCCCATTCCTGGCTTTGGTAGCCAAGGGAGAGAATAGCCTTGAGCGGAGCAACCGAATTCAGGTAATCGCCCGTGCTGCGGTCTTTGCCCACCGTCCATGCGACAGAACCGCGGGTATACCAGTTATTGTTAATGTTCCAGTAAGCACTTGCCTCCAGTCCATAGATGCGAACGCGATCAAGGTTGGCATGCGTAAACACGCCAAATGGATACATGCCGTTTTGCATCATTTGCCCATACATGGAATCAGCGGCAACCGGCACGCCCGATTCAATAAAGTTTTTATAGCGCTGGTCAAAGAAGGTAAGCGATCCACCCGCGGTCTCCGTGTTCACGGCAACACCCAATTCCCATCCCCGGCTTGTTTCGGGCTTCAGGGAAGCTTCACCCTTGCGCAGGTAATTGGATGAAGAACCATACTGCAGGTACAACTCAGAAGCGGTCGGTGCCCTGAAGCCATGCGCATAACGGGCAAACAAACTGAGCGTGTCATTGGGGTTCCAGCTAAATGCCAAGGATGGTGAAAAATGCCCGCCGCTTCGTTTACCCATTTGTTCCAGGCCCGCATTGGAATTATTCAAAAATTCACCGGCCACCGATGGATTGCGCTCATAATAGTCATAACGCAGACCCGGTGTCAGGTTGTATTGCTGATTCCCCCATGAGAACGTATTGTTGACGTATGCAAACCAGTCATTGCTTTTCACTTTGGGCACGTCAGCCTGGTTGCTATGCAAAAAATCGCATGAACGGGGACCAAACGGTGCCGGTAATGTAGGTGACACCACTGGGCAATTATCCACACCGCCTGAATGCTGGCGATAACGGTCGCTGTTAAACCCGACGCCCACCATCCAGTGTGAACGCAACTGCTCGTCGCCCAAATAACCCGATGCATCCAGGTTTACACCCCAGCCTTTTTGCTCCACACTATTATGTCGGGAATACTCCCCAAACGGGAAACCGTATTTGAACGGATCGCGGGGAATGATATTGGCCCTGGCATCTTTTTGACGGTAAGCATTTTGCTCATTAACCAGATCGGTTTTATGCCAGTAAGCCAGCATGGAAAGTTGGTCAAGCGTGGCCCATTCCTGTGTTGAGCGATAATCATAATCCAGCCAGATACGGTCGCGCTTGATTTCTTCTTTATATTGGTTATCGCCAATTTTATAAGTAGATGTATTTTGCTCGCTTAGCTTGTCAATGTCCATATCAAGGCGAAACAGGCTTGCCCCAAGACCAAGCTGATGCCCAGGCGCCAGGTCATGCTCAAGCCGGAACAGGGCCGAATTGCGGTGATAATCAGCCGGATCTTCCTTGGTTCTACCGTCACCATAACCGCCGGTGCTGCCATGGTTTTTAATTTCATGCCCTTTTTTATAGGCATACTGGAACAGCATCCGGGTTTTTTCACCTAAACGGGCAGCCAGTGCCACATCCCCACCCGCACTGTCATCAAGGCCCGAATACCTGGTTTTCGCCAGAAAACCAAGATCTTGCCCTTCTGGCAGCAAATCCCTGGGAGACAGGCTGGTCAAGGCCACCGCAGCGGTCATGGCGTTGGTTTGATTGGCTCCCGGCCCTTTGACAATATCAACAGCCGACAGGGAATCGAAGTTAATCGCCTCCAGCCCTCCTTGCACCCCACGACTGCCATCGCTTAACCAGGGTAATGGCACCCCATCTTCGGTAAGCCGGATGCGGTTTGCATCAAGGCCCCGAATATTTACACTATTGTTCTGACGGTTAAAATTAACACTTGGCGACAAGCGTTGCCCCAAATCGGTCCAGCTTTCAACACCGGCATCCTGCAATTCTTCCCGATCTACCCTTTCCACACGGGGTGTTTCAGATTCAGTGGCTATTGCCTTTACCTGTGGCAAAGTAACGATTTTTTCCTTTTGCGTTACCACTTGTGCGAGCAGCGGACTGGTGGCCACCAGTCCGGCCAGCATCAGCACCCCTTGGTAACGAGGTCGAATTGAATACTTCATTTTATCGACTACCTTTTTTATTATTAACAAAACGAGAATCATTATCATTTGTATTATTATTAATGTCAATATATTTGATGCAAATCAATTTAAAACTATAAAATGACGGGTATTCATGTCATTGCAATAAAAATGCAATACCCTATACTTGAAGATGTCATGCTTTCCTGGGTAGCTATTACACTCATCGAAAAGCACCATTACTCCCAAGGACTCCTGAATGGTAAAAAACACCTACGACCCCCAAACTGCCATGGATCAGCTTGACCAGCGTTTCCAGGCGTCTATTGCCAGGGGCACCTTGTCAATGTCTCCGTTGCAAGGTTTTCTCAGTTATATCGATTGGTCCAGGCATTTGGCCATTTCACCAGGAAAGCAGCTTGAATTGATCAATCTTGCCATTGGCCAGGGACTGGCCTTGGCCCAATATGCCCAGCGTACACAAACCGTTGGCATCCCCGGCACCCCCAGCCACCACACCAACCTGAACATCGAACCACCCATTACCGACAAACGCTTTAGCGATCAGAAATGGAAAACCTGGCCCTTCAACATGATGCAACTGTCTTATCTCATGACAGAGCAGTGGTGGAAAGAGGCAACCAGTGATATTCGCGGAGTTACTCCCCACCACCTGGACATTGTCAGCATGTCAGTCCAGCAAATCCTGAATGCGCTGTCACCTAAAAACTTTGTGGCCAGCAATCCCGAAGTATTACAAAAAACACTGGAAGAACAAGGGGCTAACCTGCTACGTGGTGCCATGAATGCCTGGCAACAAGCCCTGCAACAATATACCGGCACTCCCGATCCCAAGCTTGAACATTTCAAGGTGGGCCAACAGCTGGCCACCACACCCGGCAAGGTGGTACTGCGTAACCAACTCATGGAACTGATTCAGTACACGCCCACAACCGAAAAAGTTCATCCCGAACCGGTTCTGATCATCCCTGCCTGGATCATGAAATACTATATTCTTGATCTTTCCGAGCACAATTCCATGATTCGTCACCTGCTTGATCAGGGGTATACCGTTTTTTGCATTTCCTGGAAAAACCCCGGCGTTGAAGAACGCCACATGGGCATGGACGATTATCTTTCCATGGGTTTTTTTGCAGCACTGGATGCCATCAACCACATTACCGGCCAACACAAAGTCCACGCCACCGGTTATTGCCTGGGAGGCACTCTGCTCTCTATTGCCGCGGCCGCAATGGGCAGGGACAAAGATGATCGCCTGCTTTCCATGACCATGCTTGCCGCCCAAACCGATTTCAGCGAGCCCGGTGAACTGTCCCTGTTCATTGATAACAGCCAGCTGGCCATCCTTGAAGCGGAAATGGCCGATATTGGTTATTTAACCGGGGAACAAATGGCAGGTGCGTTCCTGCTACTGCGCTCCGACCTGCTAATCTGGTCGCGTTATATCAAAGAATTCCTGCTGGGTGAAGAATCAACCATGAATGACCTGATGGCCTGGAATACAGACACAACCCGCATGCCTGCCAAAATGCACTCCCAATACTTGCGCAGGCTATTCCTGCACGATGATCTGTCAGAAAGCCGCTACCCCGTCAATGGACGCCCCGTTTCCCTGACAGACATTCACGTGCCCATTTTCTGCCTGGGCACTGAAACGGACCATATTGCGCCATGGCGCTCGGTATATAAAATTCACCATTTGTGCAGTTCCGACATTACCTTTGCACTCACCAACAAAGGACACAATGCCGGTGTCGTTAGCGAACCTGGTCATAAAAACCGCCATTTCCGTGTGCTTGCACGAAGCAATAACGACCCTTATCTGGGTCCTGATGAATGGCTCAAAACCGCCCAATTTCAGGAAGGCTCCTGGTGGAACTGCTGGTTTAACTGGCTGAACGAGCGTTCCAGTGAGCCGGTCTCACCGCCTCCCATGGGCAATCCTGATAAAGGTTATCCATTGCTTTGTGACGCCCCTGGCGTTTATGTTTTTGAAAAATAATTTATACCTGGAGTTAATGAAATGACAACTGTGAATGAATCAGTCAAACGTACGGCATTGGTTACCGGCGGTACCGGCGGCCTGGGTACGGCAATAGCCCGTGCCCTGCATGATGCCGGCCATACCGTTCTTGTTACCATGCGTCCCGGAAAAGACCATTCCGACTGGTTAAAAAAACAAAGTAATGAGGGCTATGACTTCAAGGCATATACGGTTGATGTCGCTGATTATGACTCCTGTATTGCCGGTGCCAAACAAATGCACGATGATGGCTATCACATTGATATCCTAATCAATAATGCCGGCATTACCCGCGATGCCAGCTTCCGCAAAATGGACAAGGAAAAATGGGATCTGGTCATGAAAACCAACCTGGACTCCATGTTCAACATGACCAAGCCTTTATGCGAAGACATGCTGGCCGCTGGCTGGGGACGTATTGTCAATATTTCTTCCGTTAACGGCAGCAAGGGTTCTTTCGGCCAGGCCAACTATTCTTCGGCAAAATCTGGCATTTATGGCTTTACCAAAACCCTGGCGCTGGAATTTGCGCGTAAAGGTGTAACGGTCAATGCAGTTTCTCCGGGCTACCTGAATACTGAAATGGTGGCTGCGGTCCCCAAAGAAGTCATGGACAACCAGATTCTGCCCCAGATTCCATTGGGTCGTTTGGGCGAACCTGCCGAACTGGCGGCATTAATCGTATTCATTTGCAGTGATTTGGGCGGTTTCATGACTGGTGCCAACATTGCCATGAACGGTGGCCAGCACATGTATTGATCTTGTTTTTCATAACAAGCTAAAAAAGCCTGCCCGGCATATTCGCCGGACAGGCTTTTTTATTTTACTACCTGAATTAAATCAAGCCTTCTGCTTTAAGCGCTGCAATAATCGCAGGGCGCTGCGCCACCCTTGCCTGATAGGCCGTCAGCTTAGGCCATTTAGCCAAATCCAGTTGAATGTATTTGCCCCAGCCCACTACCGTAAACAGGTAAGCATCGGCAACGGTAAAGGTATCACCCATTAAATAATCTTTACCCGATAACTCGGTTTCAACGTAAGACAGGCGCTTTTCCAGATTGGCAAGAGAAATATCTTTCCACGCTTGAGGCGCAGCCGGGTTGAAAAAAGGACTGAACGCCTTGTGAACCTCGGTTGCCACAAAATTCAGCCAGGCCTGGGTTTGATAGCGGGTTGCAGATCCATACGCCGGCATCAAACCTTTGGCTGGGTTCTGGTCACCCAAATATTCCAGAATCACCTGGCACTCTGTCAGTACCTCGCCATTATCCATTTGCAGTGCAGGCACATATCCTTTTGGATTAATGGCTAAAAAATCACTTCCTGACTCGGTCACCTTGGTTTTGAGGTCGACCTTTTCAGATTCATAGCCAATGCCCAACTCTTCCAGAACAATGTGCGGTGCCAAAGAACATGCACCCGGTTTATAAAACAATTTCATTTAACAATTTCCTTGATCATGATAACAACAGAATGATGCAAAACCCTTTACGGCAACCGTAAGTAAATGAAGTTTGCACAAAACCTTTGGAGTAAAAAATACTAAATAATGACCGGGTTTTCGGTTACGACAATACCATCGGCATCACTATATACATACCAGCCAGAGCGAAAAGTAACGCCACCGAACATGACAGGAATATCCAGTACACCCTGCCCGGCCTTGTGGCTCTTACGAGGATTGGTACCCAGGGCCTTGACGGAAAAATCCATCTCGTTGATTTGGGCGCTGTCACGAATAGCACCATACACAATAATACCGCCCCAGCCGTTTTCCATGGCCAAAGTGGCAATCATGTCTCCAACCAGAGCCCTGTGCAACGAAGCCCCGCCATCCACCACCAGAATCTCGCCTGAAGACTTTTCAGACAGAACCTGCCTGACCAGGGTGTTGTCCTCATAGACCTTAAGGGTTCTGATCCACCCGCTGATTGCCTTACGCTTGCCCCATTGCTGGAACTGAAGATCACAAGAGGCACTTTCAGGAAATGCATCCATCACATCGCAGGTAAGTAAAACGGACATTGCTTGTTCTCCTTTTTCGCTGGAATTTTCCGGTTTTTATAAATTGATGATCAAGTGTAATCCATGATCTTTGGATTTTCGACCTGTCTGATCTGTATTTTTATTATATTTTTATATATAATATTATTTTATATAATATTTACCATGGAAACTATCACATGACTATCGACTGGCAAAATTTCACCCCTTGGGCCTCATTGGGCGGTGGCATTTTATTGGGGATTGCTGCCGCCATTTTCATTCTGGCCAATGGACGCATTTTAGGCATCAGCGGCATACTTGGTGGCCTGCTCAAGCCTAGCAAAGGCGATACCAATTGGCGTATCGCTTTTCTGCTTGGGCTTTTTTCAGCACCGTTAATTTATCTGCTGGCCGTGGGCTCCATTCCCATCGAAATCAATACAGGCTGGCCACTGATCATTCTGGCGGGCTTGCTGGTGGGCTTTGGTACCCGCATGGGCTCGGGCTGCAGCAGTGGTCACGGTATTTGTGGCCTGTCACGGCTTTCCGGCCGGTCTCTAGTGGCCACCATTGCATTCATGGCAAGCGGTATTGCAACAGTTTACCTGGTCCGTCACCTTATCGGCTAAGTCTTCGTCTTCATCTTAATTAAAGGACATCAACATCGTGAAACGCATCACCGAATATATCGTCGGCCTCCTCTTTGGCATGGGCCTCATCATTTCAGGCATGGCCAACCCTGAAAAAGTCCTCGGCTTCCTGGATATTACCGGCACTTGGGACCCTTCCCTGGCATTTGTCATGGGCGGTGGGGTACTAGTGGGCCTGTTTGCATTTACAGCGGCCAAAAAACGCCAGACTGCCTGCCTGGGTGATCCCATGAATTTACCATCCAGCACAAGTATTACCCCTCGTCTGGTCATTGGCAGTTTGTTATTTGGCATTGGCTGGGGACTGGCTGGCATTTGCCCCGGGCCAGCCCTGATTTCAATGGCTGCAGGCCAATGGAAGGCATTGCTGTTTGTCATTGCCATGATTGCAGGCATGAGCCTTTTTACCGTTTTCGAAAACCGTAAAACCTCTAAAACACGTTAAGCCCACTCAAACAGCAAAGCCTCATTACCGTGACCAAGCGTAAATTGCCCAACTTTCTGCCTGACTGGATGTTAGCCTATAAGAAAAACCTGTTTTCGGGTGACCTGACCGCAGGACTGATTGTGACCGTCATGCTTATCCCGCAAAGTCTGGCCTATGCCATGCTGGCAGGCCTGCCACCTGAAATGGGGCTGTATGCCAGTATCCTGCCCATTATTGCCTACGCCCTGCTGGGATCAAGCATGACATTGGCTACCGGCCCGGTTGCGGTTATTTCCCTGATGACAGCCAGTGCGCTGGCTCCGCTGGCACAGCAGGGTTCTGTACAGTATGTGGAACTGGCCACGCAAATGGCATTCATCTCCGGTGTCATGCTGCTGGTGTTCGGGCTATTGCGACTGGGGTTTCTGGCACATCTTTTAAGCCATCCGGTTATTAGCGGCTTTATCAGCGGCTCGGCCATCCTGATCAGTATCGGACAGCTGAAGCACCTGCTAGGTATCCAGGTCTCGGGCAATAACATCATCAGCACCCTGATTGATCTTGCCCGCCATTTACCCCAAACCAACCTGGCTACCCTGCTCATAGGCAGTAGCTGCCTGCTGTTTTTATGGTGGTCACGACGTTACTTAAGTACATTCCTTGAAAAAGCCGGAGTTTCATCCAAATTGGCCGGCATGCTTTCCAAGCTGGCCCCCATGATCAGCGTGATCGGCTTCACATCTATCGTTTACCTCTTTCAATTGGATGAACGGTATGGCATCAGCATTGCCGGCCATGTTCCACAAGGCTTGCCTACCTTAAGCCTGAACCTGCCAGGGCTGGATGCAATAAGCGCATTATGGCTGCCGGCACTGCTGGTTTCACTGGTTGGCTTTGTGGAAAGCGTATCTGTTGCACAGTCATTGGCCCTAAAACGCAAGCAACGCATCAAGCCAAACCGTGAGTTGATGGGTCTTGGTGCAGCCAACATCGCCAGCGCTTTTTCCGGTGGCTATCCGGTAACCGGCGGATTTGCGCGTTCGGTTGTCAACTTTTCAGCGGGTGCCAATACCCCGCTAGCCGGCATCATCAGTGCCTTGCTAATGGCGGTAGTAATTGCCTTTTTTACCAAGCTGTTTTATTTCTTGCCTCAGGCTGTATTGGCCGCCACCATTATCTCGGCCGTTACCGCACTTATCGACTGGTACAGCCTTAAGACTGCCTGGCAGTATGATCGCGCCGATGCTTTTTCTTTATTGACAACCCTGCTAGGGGTAGTTTTGCTGGGCGTGGAAGCAGGCATCCTGTTGGGCATTGCCCTTTCCCTTGCCGTTCTGGTGTGGCGCAGCAGTCGTCCACATATGGCAGTATTGGGCCGCGTTCCCAATACCGAACACTACCGCAATATACAGCGTCATGAAGTGCAGACTGTACCAGGCATGGTGGCCCTACGAGTGGATGAAAGCCTGTTCTTTGCCAATGCGGCCGTAGTAGAGCAAAAAGTCATGGGACTTGTTAATGCCGACCCTGATGTAAAAAACGTCTTGTTGGTTTGCTCGGCCGTCAATCAAATTGATGCCACCGCACTGGAAATGCTGGATCAACTTGAAAAAAGCCTAAGTGCTCGCGACATCCAATTGTATTTTGCCGAAATCAAAGGCCCTATCATGGATAGACTGAAAAATACTTCTTTGGGCAGGCGCATGAAAAACAAAATCTTTTTAAGTGTGCACGCAGCGTTCCTGCACTTGAAAAGCTGAATCCAGCTACCGGACAGACACTTTATTAATGGCATAAACCCAAAAAATAAATGCCTTGCATGTAAATTATGCAGGCATTTATGTTTAATATTTAATTCAGCAATTAAAATATTCTGAAATTTTTACGCAAAAAAAGCCGCTTAACTTTTGTTAGCGACTTATTTTAATGAGCAAAATAATTCTGGTGGGCTGGCCGGGATTCGAACCCGGGACCAACGGATTAAAAGTCCGCTGCTCTACCGACTGAGCTACCAGCCCGATTAAAAAAGCCGCTTGGATAAAAAAGCGGCTAATTATATGTACTACAAATTACGTGCTTTAATTTTCAGTTGGTGGGCTGGCCGGGATTCGAACCCGGGACCAACGGATTAAAAGTCCGCTGCTCTACCGACTGAGCTACCAGCCCCTGAAAGAATGAAATTATGACTGATTCATACTAGGCTGTCAATAATTTTTTATTACCAAGCCACCAAAATAGAGTCTTGGTACTTTTTCACAACAAAATCTTTAACAGGCTGTGACTGATAAATCTGCACGAACTCTTTTAAATCCGCACGCTCAAGATCTTTCTCACGTACGGCAATAATATTGGCGTAGGGTGAATTACCGTCTTCCAATACGATAGCATCTTTCTTGGGAGTCAGGCCCGCTTCAATGGCAAAGTTGGTATTAACGGCGGCAAAGTCCACATCATCAAGTGAACGGGGTAGCTGGGCCGCATCCAATTCAATGAAACGCAATTTCCGGGGGTTTTCAATTACATCAATAGGGGTTGCCTTAATGCCTGCTTTCGGGTCAAGTTTGATCAGACCCTGCTTTTCCAGCAATAACAGGGCACGCCCCCCATTGGTAGGATCGTTGGGCAGGGCAAAACGCGAACCCTCTTTAACCTCACTTAAATTTTTGATTTTTTTACTGTAAATGCCAATGGGAAAAACGACTGTTTTTGCCATGCTCACGATGCCGTAATTGCGATCGGCATTGGCATTTTCAAGGTACGGCAAGTGCTGGTAACTGTTGGCATCCAAATCGCCTGCAGCCAGGGCCACATTGGGCTGTACATAATCGGAAAATTCGATAATTTCAATGTTGTAACCTTTTTTGGCCGCTTCGTCTTTTACCACTTCCATGATTTGTGCGTGCGGGCCGGCTGTAACACCCACTTTCAGCGTTTTGTCTGCGGCATATGAGGCAGAGATAAGGCCGGCACCCAATGCAATGGCCAGGATATGACTAACAACTGTTTTCTTCATTTCGAATCCTTCAGGATTATTTATGTGACAAACGTCGGGAGATCCAGTCACCCACACTTTGGATCAACTGAACCATAACAATTAACACCACCACCACGATCAGCATGACTTCAGGCAAGAAACGCTGGTAACCATAGCGGATACCCAGATCTCCCAGGCCACCACCACCAATGGCACCGGCCATGGCCGAATAACCAATCAGGCTGACCAGGGTAATGACCATGGCGGAAATCAGTCCGGGCAAAGCCTCGGGCAATAAAACCTTGACAATAATTTGCATGGGTGATGCACCCATCGCCTTGGCAGCGGTAATCAGGCCACGGTCAACTTCACGCATGGCGGTCTCGGCCACCCGGGCCATGAATGGGATGGCCGCAATGGCCAGGGGCACAATCGCCGCTGCGGTGCCAATCGATGTACCGGCAATCAGACGGGTAAGCGGAATAATCGCCACCATCAAAATAATAAAGGGCACCGAACGGGTTGCATTGATAACTGCCCCCAATACCCGGTTAACGGCCATGTTTTGCAGCAAGCCACCTTTGTCAGTGACAATTAGGGCAACACCCAGGGGAACACCCAGAAAAAGTGCAGCCAGCCCCGAAACCCCAACCATGAGCAGGGTTTCGAGTGTGGCATCAATTAATAAATTAACCATTTGCGGATTCATACACCACCTCTTGTATTTGAACACCGGCCTCGTTGTTCAAGGCCTGCCGGGCATTCAGGATCGCTTGCGCACTACCCTGTACCTGTACATATAATTTACCAACGGCAACCCCTTTGATATCCTCCACCTTGGCCTGCAGCAAGGAAAGGCTGACGCCCAAATCCTTGGCCTTACCGGAAAACAAGCCGGTTGATACCCGGGAGTCATGCAAATGCAACTCCCAAATAGCGGCATCCTGGCCCGGATTTTCCTGAACCCATTGTTTCAGGCGCCCCACCAGAATCTCCTGCGAGTCTTCAGACAAGGTGGATTCCGTTGCGGCAGATACCATGGCGCGGGTAACGTCATGTTGGGGGTTGGCAAAAACATCGGCGGTCGCCCCCACTTCAACGACGGCCCCATGGCTTAATACCGCCACCCGATCACAGATTTGCTTGACCACTTCCATCTGGTGCGTGATCATGACAATCGTAATGCCTGTCTTGCGGTTAATATCACGCAACAAGTCCAGGATGTTCGCCGTTGTTTCAGGGTCCAGGGCAGAAGTAGCCTCATCACTTAACAGGACATCCGGGTGGCAAGCCAGCGCACGGGCAATCCCCACCCGCTGCTTTTGTCCTCCGCTGATCTGCGCCGGGTAGCGATCGCTTAAATGAGACAAGCCCACCAGATTCAACAACTCATCTACCCTGCTTTTGATTTCTTCCTTATTGACACCGGCAATTTCAAGTGGCAGGGCCACATTATTAAAAACCGTGCGACGCGACAATAAATTGAAGCTTTGAAACACCATGCCAATTCGCCGGCGTTGTGCACGCAACTCGATTTCCGACAACCCGGTCAACACTTGTCCGTTAAGGGTAATAGAGCCAGAATCCGGCTTTTCCAGTAAATTGATACACTGCACCAGTGTACTTTTACCGGCACCACTGGGGCCAATAATCCCAAAAATTTCACCCTGCTCTATCTGCAGGTCTATTTTTTTTATGGCTTCAAAAAGCCCTTTGGGCGTTTTGTATGTTTTTCTTAAATCTTTAATATGAATCATGATGCGATATTGTGATCTGCTTGCCGGTTTTGGCAAACAAAATTATAGTAAGCTCTATATTTCTTTTGGTAATATAGAGATTACTTTTCTTTACTTATATTTAAATCGGGTAATGGGAAGAATGATGCTTATGCCTTATTAGCAAGCCTGGCTTCCCTGGCCCTGCGACGTTGTTTGCGGAATTTTTTCCAGCGATTATACAAAGGGCCCCAATACGGATTCCTGGCAATGCCAATTCTGTGCATCAACCAAGAACCGGGCCTGTTTCTAACCGCAATCCGGTAAACATATTGCGGATTGCCGCCAGCCACATTGAAACCGTAGGCATCAGTGGTATAAAAGACGGTAAAGTCCAACGCCTTGGCGGCCTGAATATAATCATCGTCAAAATAGCCCTGTGGCCAGCATAAATGCGGGGTGTTCTTGTTCAACTGTTCGAGCAGGGCCGCTCTTGATTGCTGTAAATCGCTGGCGATACCGGCGCATTTTCCGGCCTCGTCCTGCGTCAGGTCCCAACGGGTATGGGTATGAGTATGGCAATGAATTTCAAACGTACCCGCCGCTTCCATGGCCCGCACCTCGGACCAGCGAACGGCAATCTCATGGGCCTTGCCTGCATCGACAATTTTCATGCATTCATGATGCGACGGGCAGGCAGGCAAAGGCTTGCCTGACCCGTTGACAGGACGAAGTTCACCCTGTCCGGCCCAGCCAGTCACCAGAAACATAACGGCATGCATGCCATGTTTTTGCAAAACCGGGTGGGCATACACCCAGTTATCCAGATAGCCGTCATCAAAGGTGATAAGCACCGATTTTTCAGGTACTTTTTCACCCCGAAGATAGCCCGCGAACTGGTCTGCAGTAAGACTTGTATAGCCATTGGCAGCCAGGGCCGCCATTTGTGAGTCAAAATTTTCGGGGCTGGTGGTGATTTGCCCCGAAGACGGCGTGATATGGTGATACATCAGGACCGGTACAGAACCGGCATTTTTCAAACCCATCTTATCGCTCCCGGGAGATGCGCACCTCGGCACCACGACGCTTTACTTCAAGCCCTTCGGATTGCAAAATACGCAAGCCCTCAAGGCCTTTGATATAACTGGACCCTTGCATTTGCATGACACGGATTTTATTGCGCATCACGACCGGGTTATGCAACGGCATGCCAAACATCCATACCTCATCCAGGATTCTGGCCGTATTGAATTCGCCCAAATGTTTAAGCACAGGACCCAGGCACAGCATATGCCCTTCACGCCCAAACACAGGCACGGAATCAAGTGCACACTCAAGACTGATGGATTGGCCGCCTTCATAACGCCAGCCGGTATTCAGATCCCACCATGCCTCGCCTTCAGGCAAATAAACAACAACCTGCCCACCCGGTTCCAGTATTGGTGCCACCAACAAGGCCGGACCAAACATAAATTGGGTATCAAACTCCTGCGCTCTTGCATCGTTAGGAAAAGCTAGCGGCATCATGCGCTGTACCGGCAGACCGGTTCTTACCGAGTCTTCTATAATGCCAAGCACGTAGGGAATAAGCCGGTAACGCAATTCAAGCAGGGTTTTGATTTGCGACTGCGTATTTTCATCGAAAGCCGTTGGCAATAGCGCAGGGTTTGCATGCAAAGCGAAGCCGGCAGAAAACACCGACAGCCCCAAATAACGTAAGTACCATTCAGGATCAACAGGACCTGACAAGCTGTGCGGATTGCCAATATCATGCACCTGCGTCACAATACCGCTGGCCTGAACCGACAAGGCACTGCGTAAAACCTGGCTCATGGCGTCCCAGTCATTGCCGGGGCATTCCAATTGCTTCCAGGGCGTGCGCTGCGAACCCAGGCCAAGACTGTCACTTAGCACAACCCCTTCCGCAGGTATTTTGTTGCGTGACACAGCCTCAAACAAGGCATTTTTCAGTAACAGCGGATAAAGCGTACGCAAAAGCGGACCCGACTCGCCGTTGCGGGCACTGACTGAATCAGGCAGTTCCACAGGCAGTTTGCACTCAAGGGCGCTGGCACCCTCTTCAATGAGCTGCACATGTCGCTCTTGCCAGAAAAGGAAAGCGTCTTTATAGGTTAAATCCAGCAGGCCAAAAGACTGCCCGCCTGTTGCCGGAACTCCGTCAAAAATCTGTGCCAGCCCCTCTTCATTGCAAAGCAGCCAGCCACGACCTTCAAGGTCTGCAAACAAAGGCGTATTGGACAGCACGCCCGGAAAAGTCGTTACGCAGGCATACCACTGTTCTTCGGCCAGCTGGGCAAAATAACGCCTTGCATCGTCAAGCCGTGATACATCCCATTCTAGCGCCTGCTTGTCCTGTTGAAACTGGATCAGGGATGGGTTCCCAAGTCTTAGGGCATCCAGTGGCATACCCTGCTCACGCAGCGCTTTAGCCAGATTGCTTATTTCATTAATGTCCTGGCCCTTTTGCTGGACCAGCCAGGCACCCATGGCCCAAAGTGGAGGCTGACCCGCACGACCGGTAAGGGCGGAATATTGATTGAATATTTCAGCGGGCTCACTGGCAAATAAAAACAGGTCAAAGACACTATCTTCAACCAACAGTTGATAGGTATCAGGCTCGTCTGGTGTACCGGGTGCATGCAAGACCCGGCTCAGGGTATTGACATAAACCCCCCAGCCTTGAGGACTCCAGGCCAACGGCAAATAATTGAAACCGGGCAAATCGGAAACGACTTCCTGGCCACGACGATTGAAATCGCCAATGGTTTCACCCAGGCCATAAACCGGTGTATTGTCAGGCAGGCCCAGCATGAGTCCCCAGCTTTCTGGCTGGTCATTCTGGACTTTGGCCACAAAAGGACTAACGAATTGACTATCTGTACTTAATAAAAGCTGTCCATTGCGAAACAGGGCCAGCCGGAATGGCCGTGCATGCATTTGCAGCGTAATGTCACCCTGGACAAAACGCCAGCCACTATCCTGTACAAGAGACTCGGTGCTCATTTCACCAATTGCCTCGGGCCTGGCCAACAATAACTCCTGACGAGCCCTGGCGCGCGCATTCAGTTTTTCATCGTCCAGTTTAGCGGCTGGACCACATCGCAAACGAAATACACCCGGTGCGTGTGCTTCTATGCGAAGGCTCAGGCCCGAATCCATTTCAAAAACGGCATATGCTGAATGTGCGGATACAAGTTCTAGATTATCAAGCTGGATCACGTAAGTTCTTTTTAAGTGTTGCGCTTAGTGTGGCGCCAAAACGGTCACACTATAAAATGTATTATTTTGACTCATTTACACTAAAATTAAAATCAAAACACGGATTTAGCAGAAAATTCACCTTATATATCGCTTATTTCACGTTTAAATCGGCAAATACAAAAGATATTGCAAGACTAGCGCGGAGAAATCGCTTTCTGCAAATCGCGCTCCAGCGGAACCGGCTCGCCTTCCAGCCGGGCACCAATCACATCCCCGGCCAAGCTGGACCATGTAAGACCATGAGAGGCATAGGCAGCAGCAATCCAAACGCCTTCGGCATGCTCAAGTTGCCCGATCACCGGCAAACGCCCCTGCATAACAGCCCGCATGCCTGCCCATCCGCTTATTTCGTTGTTCTGGACCGCTTTTTCAAGATCGGCAGAAAGCGCCACCGGCATTTTGGATAAAATGGATTCCTGTCCTTTTTTACTTGTACAGGGCACCAATTGATTATGCATATAAGTACTGCCCATGACACACAAATTATTAACCGGTGGCAGAAAATAGCCTTCACCACCAATAATGCAACGGGGGCCACCATTCACAAGCCCGGCTGGCACATGCATGACCTCTCCTCCCATGGGATGAAGGGAATGCAGCTTGGGAATGGCCGGCACCACCTCACCCGAGCGGCGGGTTTGCTGCATCAGGCCGCTTTCCCGCATAAGAGGAAGGGTTTGCAAACCGCAAGCCACAATAACCGTATGCCCACGAGCCAGTACATTGCCATCGGCCCCAAGAAGCTCCCATTGCCGGGTTTGCTCATTACGTAATAAAAACGCAACCCTGGCAGCCATGCACTCAATCGCCTCACTGTCCAACAAGGTCCTGATGAGGCCTTCCGGATTAACCAGCATTCCTGCAGAAAAATAGGCACCCTCTCTGTCTATGGGCATACCCGCCAGCGCCGAAGCCTCGGCTGGATCGACATTACGAACCCATTGCCTGGGAAATTGCATGGCCTTGACGGCCTCGGTCAAATCCTTGGCATGGCCTTTATTACGGCTTAACTCCAGCGTGCCGCATCGGGCAGGAATGGCTGATGCCGGGAAATTCAGCCATCGGGCATGAGCCCTTAAAGCACCGGCCCGACTTAAGCGGGAGCGGAAATTATCATCAATGGAAACCAGCGGTGTAAGGGCGGCGGCAATATGACCCTGCTGCCCTGCCGACTTGCCATGCGCAAAAGCCGGATCAAAAACCTTGACCTGCCAGCTACGAAGGGCCAAGGCATGCGCCACCCCTGCCCCGGCAAGACCGCCCCCGATCACCAATGCGTTTCTGTCCTGGTCCGCCTTATAGACCGGCATTGGCCTGCCAGAATGCGCCTGCAAGGCCAGATATTTTCCCTCTTCGCTGATGCTGGCCTTTCCTGTTACCAGACCTTCTGTTTTCAGGGCCTGCCTCACGAGATTTTCATCCTGGACACGACTTATCAGACAAACCTGTGCCGAGGCATACCGCAACCAATCAGCGTAATTTTCTTGCGCAAGTACGTGAGAGCCCAAACGGTCAGCCAGGATATAGGCATCAATAGACGCATGAATATTTTTCAGCATCCGCCGTTTTTCGCCGTACGCCAGCGTGATGGTCAAGCTGCCTCCGTCCAGGTCAATGCGATGCATGCCTGGCAACACACAGGGCCAGTGGCTGGCCAGCTCATTGACTTGCTCCTGCAAACGCCCGGGAAAAAGACACGCTCCCATTTTCACAAAATCCTCACGGGAAAGCGGCTGCTCTTCAAACACCACCAGGTGCAAACGCTGGCAAGATGATTGGCTTGTTTGCCAGTATTTACGCAACAAGAGCAGATGCATGGCAAAACGCGTACCATTCAGGGCAATGGTATAACGCGCTTTGCCCTTCCATTGCAAACAAGATGACACGAAACTTGAATACCATGCATCAAGCTCGAAAAAACTTTCTGCCGTAGCCGAAACGGGATGTTCTGTGCTGGACAAAATGAAGCCATTGGCTTGTGTGACAAGGCTGGCAGGATATAAAACAGGATACGTGAAAGACATGAAAGAAAGCGTTCGGGCAAATCAAAATTTAAGTTCCAGGAGCCTGAGACCCTGAGGGTCACTCCTGTGTATAATTCCTGTTTATAAGGACTGAATGGGCGATTTACGATGTTAACAAAAAACTATTTGGATTTTAGCAGAGCATTGGAAGCCGGCATTACCGCAGCACATGCCGCAGCATCAATTTTACAGGCTTATGCCCATAACAGATCTGATCTGGTTATTGATCACAAATCGCGTAACGACCTGGTTTCCCAGGCCGACCGCGAAGCCGAAGCAGCAATTCTGGAACACCTTAACCAGCTAACCCCAGAGTTTGGTATTGTGGCTGAAGAAACCGGCGGCAAGCCCACCGGCATAGCCACCTGGTATATAGATCCGCTTGATGGCACCACGAATTTCCTTCACGGGATTCCCCATTATGCCGTCTCACTGGGTTTAATTGCCCATGCTGGCACCCAACTGCAGCCCGACACCCCGGCCCTTACCCGTGACACACCGGTTGTCTCGGTTGTGTACGACCCCTGCAGGGAAGAACTGTTCACCGCCATTTACCAAGAAGGTTCACGACTTAATGGCGAGCGGATTTATTGCTCGGCCTCACAATCATTGTCCGACTCTATTCTTGGTACAGGAGTACCATTCCGGGATTTTTCTTTTGCCGATCAATACATGCCCACGTTTGATGCTGCCCTGCACACGACTCGCGGTATCCGTCGCTTGGGCGCGGCCGCCCTTGACCTGGCCTGGATTGCCTGTGGCCGTTTTGATGCATATTGGGAAATGGGCCTGGCTCCCTGGGACGTTGCCGCGGGCACCCTCCTCGTGCGCGAAGCTGGCGGACAAGCTGAGGACATGTACGGCATTGATCCATGGCCCGTTAAGGGTTATGTTGCAGCCGCGAACCAGCAGGTTTTTCCCGAACTCATGGCCATGCTCAAGCCCCACCTGACTGCCCCCACTATTAAAAAAGAATAAGCATGAATAATGACGTAAAAGAAGAAAGCAAAGCGCCCGAAGCCGTTGCCGTCATGGTCCCCAGAAGACTGGATACCGAAGATGCACAACTGGCACTGGAAAGGATCCAGGAACTGCTGAAAAAACATGAAGTAGTAGAAAACCTGGTCCGCCGCCAGGAAGAAGGCGACGAACAAGCCCCTATTGTTGAGGGGCTACTAAAGCGCCAGCATGAGGTCGAGCTTGAACACTTGCTCAACCAAATGCATCCGGCAGACATTGCCTTTATTCTTGAGTCATTACCGTCTGAACAGCGTCGACTTATATGGGGCCTGGTTAATGCAAAATATGACGGCGATATTCTGCTTGAGGTTGCCGATTGGGTTCGTGAAGACCTGATTGCCTCCATGAACCGCGAAGATCTTCTGGCCGCCACCGAGGATCTTGACGCTGATGAGCTGGCCGACCTGGCCCCTGACCTTCCTGCCGATATTGTTGCCGAAGTCCAGAAAGGCCTGACCAATGAAGAAAGGGCCCAACTGCTTGAGGCCATGGGTTACCCTGAAGGCACTGTAGGTGCCATGATGGATTTCGACATGGTACGGGTACGGGAAGATGTCAGCCTTGAGGTTGTTTTACGCTACTTAAGGCGGCTTGAAGAACTTCCCGACCATACCGACCAGATTTTTGTGGTAGACCGCCAGGATCGTATCCAGGGCGTCCTGAGCCTCTCTCAATTACTGGTTAATGATCCAGAGACCGAGGTGAAAAAAGTCATGAAAACCGACTATCTTTCCCTCAAGCCAAATGAAGAAGACTCTGAAGCCGCGTTAGCTTTCGAGCGTTATGACCTGGTTTCCGCACCGGTTATTGACAAGCAAAACCGGCTAATTGGCCGGGTAACCATTGCCGAAGTCGTGGATGTCATTCGTGAAGACTCACAAGAGCAGGACTTGTCCCGTGCCGGTCTGCATGAAGAGGATATTTTCGCACCGGCAGTCAAGGCCCTCAAAAACCGCGCTCCCTGGCTATTGATCAATTTATGTACGGCCTCAACGGCCTCAGTCATTGCTTCACAGTTTGAGGACACCGTCAGTCATATTGTTATTCTGGCTTTCCTGATGTCGATTGTTGCTGGCATTGGCGGCAACTCGGGCAATCAGACAATGACCCTGGTCATCCGTGCCCTTGCGGTAGGGCGCATTACCTCAAAAAATTTCCGCTCCCTGCTTCAAAGGGAATGTATCGTTACATTTTTAGTCGGATTTCTTGGCAGCATAGTTGCCGCAGGTTTTGCCTGGGCTTTTTCCGGCTCACTCAAGATCGCCCTGGTCATGGCTGCAGCCATGGTTAGCAATATGCTCATTGGTGCCGTACTGGGTGTCCTGATCCCTATTGTTCGCGATAAATTTGGCAAAGACCCGGCCATGGGCTCATCTGTCATGCTTACCTTCGCAACCGACTCTTTAGGATTTTTCATTTTTCTGGGACTTGCCAGCATCTTCCTGCTGTAAGCTTGTAAGCTTGATCCCACGCAGAGCTTGGGATCAAGCAAAACCAGCACAAATTAACCATAAAAAAAGGGCTGAATACCGTTGAATCCGGTATTCAGCCTCTTTTCCTTCACAAGTGTTTTATTTCAATTGACCATGGCAGTGTTTGAATTTCTTGCCGCTACCACACGGGCATGGGTCATTGCGTCCTACATTGGCCATCATATTTTTAACGGTAATACCACCGGCAGACACATCGCCCCTCTCATTCACTTCAGCACCCAAGGCTTCATCAAAGTCGGAATGATGGAGCCTTACGTTCTGCACATGCGGCTTGGCCGCTTCTGCCCCGGCTTCCTGGACCTGTTCGGGCGAACGGATCTGAACCGTCATTAACACCTTGATGGTGTCATTGCGGACGCGCTCAAGCATACCGGCAAACAGCTGGAAGGCTTCTTTTTTGTATTCCTGTTTAGGGTCTTTTTGTGCATATCCACGCAAATGAATTCCCTGGCGCAGGTGGTCAAGTGATGCCAGATGCTCGCGCCAGTGAGAGTCGATGGTTTGCAACAAAATGGAACGCTCAAAGGAGGACCATTGCTCTTGCCCAACCACAGCAACTTTGGCATCATAGGCATCCTTTGCTGCCTCCTGGATGGCTGCAAGGATTTCTTCCTCACCAAGACTGTCATCAGCCTGGATCATGGCAGTCAATGGCACCTCTATTTGCAGCTCGGCAGCAAGCGCGGTTTCCAGTGCAGGAATATCCCATTGCTCTTCCATGGAGTCTTCGGGAACATAGGTTCGCACCAGATCATTAACCGCAGCACTACGCAATTCGGCAACCATATCTGAAATAGACGCCTCTTCAAGAACCTCGTTACGCTGACCATACAAGACCTTGCGCTGATCATTGGAAACGTCATCGTACTGAAGCAATTGCTTGCGAATATCAAAGTTACGGCTTTCCACCTTGCGCTGTGCCGACTCAATGGAACGGGAGACCATTTTGGCCTCGATCGGCTCACCGTCGGTACCCAGGCGCTCCATGATGGCACGCACACGCTCGCCTGCAAAAATACGCATCAGCGAGTCATCGAGAGAGAGATAAAAACGGGAAGAACCCGGATCACCCTGACGACCGGCACGACCACGTAGCTGGTTGTCGATCCGGCGTGACTCATGCCGTTCGGTACCAATAATACGCAATCCACCCGCAGCCTTGACCTGCTCATTAAGTGGCTTCCACTCTTCCCGGATGCCTGCGATTTTTTCTTCTTTCTGGGCAGCCGTGAGAGAATCATCGGCACGAACCAGGTTAATGGCTTTTTCTATGCTTCCGCCCAATACGATGTCGGTACCACGACCGGCCATATTTGTGGCAATCGTAATATGGCCCGGTTTACCCGCTTCGGCCACGATTTCCGCCTCGCGCGCATGCTGTTTGGCATTAAGCACTTCATGAGGCAGTTTTTCTTTTTTCAGCAGCGCAGACAAAAGTTCAGAATTTTCGATGCTGGTGGTACCCACCAAAACAGGTTGACCACGCTCATAACAATCGCGGATATCCTTGATGATAGCTGCGAATTTTTCCTGGTCATTTTTGAAAATCTGGTCGTTCTGGTCGATCCGGACCATGGGCAAGTTTGTAGGAATAATAACGGTTTCAAGACCGTAAATTTCCTGAAACTCATAAGCCTCGGTATCTGCCGTACCGGTCATGCCGGACAGTTTTTCATACATGCGGAAATAGTTCTGGAAGGTAATGGAAGCCAGTGTCTGGTTTTCATTCTGGATTTGTACACCTTCCTTGGCCTCGACTGCCTGATGCAGGCCATCTGACCAGCGACGGCCAGCCATGAATCGGCCGGTGAATTCGTCGACAATGACCACCTCGTTGTTTTGCACCACATAATGCTGGTCTTTGAAGAACAAATTATGGGCACGCAAAGCCACCATCAAATGGTGCATCAAAGTGATATTACGCGGATCATACAAAGACTCGCCTTCGGGCAGGATGCCGGCCTGGCGCAAAAGCTGCTCTGATTTTTCATGGCCGGCTTCCGAAAGGTAAATTTGCTGTGACTTTTCATCTACCCAGAAATCACCTTCGGGCTCTGGTTCCTGCGGCTTGGGCTCTTCTTTCATGCGCGAGAGCAAGGCAGGAATACCATTCATGCGCACATACAATTCGGTATTGTCTTCGGCCTGACCTGAGATAATCAGCGGAGTACGGGCCTCATCGATCAGAATTGAATCGACTTCATCGACAATTGCATAATTAAGGCCACGCTGACGACGATCCTCGATGCGGTACTCCATATTGTCACGCAGGTAATCGAAGCCAAATTCGTTATTGGTACCATAAGTAATATCGGCACGGTAGGCATCAATTTTTTCCTGGTTGTCCTGCTGGGGAACCACCACCCCGACGGTCAGGCCAAGGAAATTGTAAAGACGGGCATTTAACTGCGCGTCTCGACGGGCCAGATAATCGTTAACCGTTACCACGTGCACACCCTTGCCACTTAATGCATTCAGGTAAACGGGTAAGGTACTCATGAGGGTTTTACCCTCACCGGTACGCATTTCCGCAATTTTACCATTATGCAGGGCAATACCACCCAGCAGCTGCACATCAAAGTGACGCATGCCCAATACCCGGCGAGATGCTTCGCGAGTGACGGCAAAGGCCTCGGGAAGCAAGTCATTCAGGCTTTCTCCCTTTTCGAGACGGGCACGAAACTCGGGCGTTTTAGCTGAAAGCTCCTCATCGGAAAGCGCCGAGATTGATTTTTCCAGCGCATTGATTTTTGACACTATTTTGCGATACTGTTTAAGTATGCGGTCGTTACGGCTGCCAACTAGTTTTTTAAGTATAGAAATCATTCTTATTTTGCAATATAAGCTTGGATTTTCGCAGGCGCTACCCGCCAAACCGGTCCAATGTGGTTAGTCAAAATTTTACTCTAAGCCAGTAGTTTAACGCATACCGGTTCCACTTGTAACGCCAGAAGGCAAACTGGCCCCAGCTTTTCCGCCCGAACCCAGTTGTGCCCCAATAACAGCCGCACTTGCCTTGCTGACGGTTTCCAGCAACGAGTTCTCGGCAACCGCCGTTGCCGGCTTCGTTGAGGTTTGCTTCAGGAACATGAGCGGGTCAACCGGACTATCATTGACACGGACCTCGAAATGCAAATGAGCGCCGGTAGATCGCCCTGTGGAGCCAACCCGGCCAATAATTTGTTTTTTGGAAACCAGATCACCTTTTTTTACCAGCAGCTTGGAAGCGTGGGCATATCGGGTTACCACGCCATTGCCATGATCAACATCAATGGAATTTCCGTAGGCACCATTATAGCCAGCATCTACGACAATGCCTGCAGAGGCAGCATATATGGGGGTGCCGGTTGGCGCTGCAAAATCGGTGCCTGAGTGCAAATGGTATTTTTTACTGACCGGATGACGGCGCCAGCCATAGGCAGATGAAATTCGGGCTGCCGTCATGGATACCGGCAAAGCCGAAGGGATGCGGCTGCGGTCGGCGTTACGCGTATTAAGCAGCAGCTCCATGGTTCTGAAACCATCATTTTGCATGGAAATTTGTTGTTTGAGCATATCCAGCTCACGACCGATTTCTTCGGCTGACATGATGGTGTCATTGGTAATCAAATCTTCCTCGAAGGAAAAGGATTCATCCGATTCCTTGGCCGCTGGCAGAATAGCCGCCGCCTCGGGCGATTTGAGCAAACCTGCCGTGCCAGCTACCCGGGTACCCAGTTTTTCAAGACTTTCAACCCGCGCACGCAATTCACCCACCTGGGTCGCCATGAAGTTTACACTGTTACGGATAAGCGCTTCATCGCGGGTCGAGGGTTGCACATTGGTGGCCAAATGGCTATTATTTTCCTGATTGAGGGATTGAATGCCCCAGTATCGCTCTAGCATTGCCCCACTGGCCACTGCGACACCCAAGACCAAGACTGACATACTGAATGTCCAGATTTTCTTGCTGGACTGCCCGTGTTTAAATGAACTTTCTGATAAAAAAAGATCTTTTTTACGCTTTCTAAACATTTTACCTATCTACTGTCTATGTCCCTGTTTCGTAAATATTATAAAAACAAAAACCATACCACCCATCACCAACAAAGCAATGGGGAAAAGACTGCCCTGGGCTGGCTCAGGGATGATGAGCAAAAGGCAAACATCCTTAAAACGGCCAGTTATTACCTGGACATACAAAATACAATTCTGGCTAGTTTACATGATCCGGTCACCCAGGCATGTAAAATTCTGAAGTTTGATAACGGAACTCTGGTCATTGCGGTACCCAGCGCCGCCTACGCGGCAAAGATACGCCAACTTACGCCAAGAATGAGCCAGCTCCTGATGAATCAGGGTTTGAACGTGAATGAAGTTCGCATCAGGATACAGGCAAACCTGTATAAACCCGAACCGCAAACCCGGGCTCATACTGAAAACAAGGCTATTTTAAACCAATCTGCACTGGATGCCTTTGATAAATTGCATAAAACCCTGCCTGAAGGCGAATTTTCTGATGCCATTGCCCGAATTTTGAAACGAAGAAAAGCCTAAGCCAGACGCCAATCACGTCCAACAGCGTCGGCTGCGGCTGCCTGAGAGTCATAAGTCACAATTTCCCAGGCATCTTCCTGTGCCAGCAAGGCACGGCACAGCTTGTTATTAAGACCATGACCCGATTTACAGGCCACGTAACGGGCCAGCAAAGGCTTGCCAATCAGATAAAGGTCTCCGATGGCATCCAGGATTTTATGTTTGACGAACTCATCATCGTAACGCAAGCCATCGCTATTGAGAATACGGTAATCATCCATGACAATGGCGTTATCAAGGCTACCACCACGGGCCAGGCCAATAGAGCGCATAGCTTCAACGTCGCTGGCAAAACCAAAAGTACGGGCACGGGCAATTTCTTTGGTATAAGAGTCGCGAGCGAAATCCACTTCGGCAAAACTGGCCGTTGAATCAATGGCCGGATGCTGGAAATTGATAGAAAAAGCCAATGAAAAACCTTCATAAGGTTCAAGGCGGGCCCATTTGGCATTCTCGCCTTCACCTTCGCTCACCTCTACCGTTTTCAATACTTTAAGGAAACGTTTTGGTGCATTTTGTTCAACAATACCGGCAGAACGCAGCAAATAAACGAAGGTCCCTGCACTGCCATCCATAATAGGCACTTCTTCGGCATTCAGGTCTATATGGATGTTGTCTATTCCCAAGCCAGCCAAGGCGGACATTAAATGCTCTACGGTAGAGATACGAACATTGCCATTTTGCAGGACTGAAGCCATACGGGTATCGCCCACCTTGTCTGCCAAGGCGGGAAAATCAATAACTTCGGGGGTATCGATACGATGAAAAACAATACCGGTATTCGCCTCAGCGGGACGCAGTACGATTTCCACACGTTCACCGGAGTGAACGCCGACACCGGTTGTTTTAACTAGATTCTGAATTGTTCTTTGTCTGAGCATAAGTGTAATATCGCAACAAGGCCAAAATTTACCTTTTCATAAAGGTCCATTTTACCTTGAAATTAGGTGGCAAGTTATTGATTTGACTAAAAAGTGTTTCAATTGAAGACAAAAAAGAAACGGCTTGGGGAAACCGTTTCTTTTAATTGATGGAAACCACGACGCTGATTTCCAGCAGGAGTTGGTACTGCTTTTTTATTAATCTGCCTGTTTGCGCAAGAAGGCTGGAATATCGTAACGCTCCATACCTGATGTTTCAAGCGCCCTTACCTGATCGGAGGCCGCCTGACTGCGTGCGCGAGGATTGCGGAACACCGGTGGTGTATCCAGATTGAATGCTTCAGGCTGGCTATCGGCCGCATTCAGGTTCAACACCAGATCATCGGTGCCAGTACGCACATTCTGGCTTACATTATGCACCAACTCGGGCTGTTTACGTCCCAAGCCTGTAGCAACCACAGTCACGCGCAAGCTGTCACCCATGGATTCATCAAAGGCGCTACCAAAAATAAAGTGGGCATCCTTCGAAGCATAGCTGCTGATGATTTCGTTGATCAGCTTGGTTTCTGTCATTTTCAGGGAACGGCTGGCGGTTACATTAACCAGGATACCGCGTGCGCCATTCAGGTCAACACCCTCTAATAACGGGCAAGCAATTGCCTGCTCGGCAGCCACCCGGGCACGATCCTGACCACTGGCTACCGCTGTACCCATCATGGCCTGACCGTACTCGCCCATAACCGTCTTGACGTCCTCGAAGTCGACGTTGATATCGCCCTGGACATTAATGATTTCAGCAATCCCTGCGCAGGCATTGTACAGAACATTATCGGCTTCCTTGAAGCAGTCATCCTGGGTGGCATCTTCGCCCATCAATTCATAAAGTTTTTCGTTCAGGACCACAATCAGGGAATGCACATGCTTGGCTAGTTCAGCAATACCTTCCTCTGCGGACTTCATGCGACGGGTACCTTCAAACGAGAAAGGCTTGGTTACCACACCCACGGTAAGAATACCCAATTCCTTGGCGACTTCAGCAACGACAGGACCTGCACCGGTACCGGTACCGCCCCCCATGCCCGCAGTAATGAACACCATATTTGCGCCATTCAGGGCAGCCCTGATTTCCTCACGGGCAAGCTCGGCTGCTGCACGTCCTTGCTCTGGCTTGGCGCCCGCACCCAAACCGGAATTACCCAGGCGAATTTGCACAGGTGCCTCGGTCGCGGTCAGCGCCTGGGTATCTGTATTGGCGCAGATAAAATCTACGCCTTTGATACCTGAACGCATCATGTGCCGTACTGCATTGCCACCCGCGCCACCAACACCAATAACCTTGATAACGGTGCCACTACTGTTACTGTCATCTAATATTTGAAAACCCAAATCCATGTTATCCAACTCCTATAATCCAGATAATTATCGAAAATTCCCCAATTTTCGGAAATTATTTCAAAGACAAGGCCGAAATATCTTCCCGCCTTTGTCTTTTAAATAACTCCTGGATGATGTTAATCACCCTTTTTACAGGGTTAACCCCTGCAAAAATACGTTTTAAGCATAAAAAAATTACGTAATCCTTTAATTATGCTTGTATTTTAATTCATAAACCACTCTTTCATGCGCAAAAAGATTGATTTAAATCCTCCTTTTTGCTGCATGGTTTTACTACCCCTGAGCCGTTGCACGCGCGCTTCTGTGAGCAAGCCCATAACAGTCGAAAACCGCGGGTTGCGAACCACATCGGCCAGGCTTCCGCGATACTCGGGAACTGCTACCCGAACCGGCTTGAGAAAGACATCTTCGGCCAATTCAACAATGCCGGGCATGAGCGAGGTTCCGCCTGTCAGCACAATCCCCGATGCCACCAGATCTTCGTAACCGGAATCCCTGACCACCTGTTGCACCATCATGAACAGCTCTTCGATGCGGGGCTCAATAACCGCCCCCAGGGTTTGCCGTTTGACTTTGCGTACATCTCGGTCACCCAGGCCTGGCACTTCGATTAGTTCTTCAGGATTGGCAAGGGATTGCTTGGCAATGCCAAAGCGCAACTTAATGTCTTCAGCATCGGGGGTTGGTGTCCTGAGCATGGCGGCGATATCGCTGGTGACCTGGTCTCCGGCAACGGGCAAAACGGTGGTATGGCGAATGGCACCACCGGTAAAAATAGCCACATCGGTCGTACCACCGCCAATATCCACCATGACCACACCCAACTCTTTTTCATCATTGGTCAGGGTCACCATGCTGGATGCCAGCGGTTGCAAGATAAGGTCCTGCACTTCCAGTCCGCAACGCCGTACGCACTTGACAATATTCTGGGCGGCACTGACCGCACCCGTTACGATGTGCACACGCACTTCCAGACGTATGCCGCTCATGCCAACCGGTTGCCTGATATCTTCCTGGTTATCAACAATAAATTGCTGGGTTAACACATGAAGTACCTGATGATCGGTTGGAATATTAACCGCCTTTGCGGTTTCAATGACCCGGGCAACATCGGCCTCGGACACTTCCTTGTCTTTAATGGCCACCATGCCACTGGAGTTGAAGCTGGTAATATGGTTACCGGCAATGCCCGTGTAAACTTCCCTGATTTTGCAGTCGGCCATCAGTTCAGCCTCTTCAAGTGCACGCTGGATTGAGTTCACGGTTGAATCAATATTGACAACAACCCCTTTACGCATTCCCTTGGACTCATGCTGCCCAAGCCCAATCACTTCAAACCGCCCGTCTTCAGGCAACGCTTCGGCCACTACCGCAACGACTTTGCTAGTACCGATATCCAACGCAACAATTAGGTCCTTAAGGTCACGACTCATTTTTTCTCTTTACTATCAACTGGTAGCGTATTATCCACTGGAGCATACGTTAAGGCAAAGCCCTTGGTATAACGAAGATCCACCTTGTTTATTTTCCTGCCTTCGATACGATTTTGTAATACCGGCCACGTACGCACAAAGCGCTCGATGGTCGAGGCAAAAGATACCGCTCCCTGACCTCCATGCGGATTGACCGCATCAGCCCCCGGATCCCTTCCCATTACCAATTCCATATCATTACTCAATTCTACACGCCATGCATAGCGATCGCTAAGCGTTATTTCATTAACGCCCAATTTTAATGGCGCCAGCCAACGAACCAACTCGGCATACCGTTGCACCACCAGTCGTTCAGAACCATCGGGACCGTTAAACTGTGGCAATTCAGACTCTGCATTCAATTCGGCCTGGTTTGCCGAAAACAGTTCTCCCCATGTATTGATCATCTGGTTTTCATTCCAGAATGCAAAGGGTTCATGCTCTTCTATTTTAAGCAATAAACCATCTGGCCAGACACGCCGCAAATGCGCCTGCCTGACCCATGGTGAAGTTTCAAAAATCTGCTTGGTTTCACCAAGATCAATCGTAAAAAAATTACCCTTAAGTTTACCCGCAATAGTTGCCTGAATACTGGCAGGCGACACATAATTCAGTACCCGTCCATTCACCGGTTCTATCGTGATGCGAGACAGATTGAACATGGGGCGATGTGCAAGCCAATAGATGCCCCCCGTGATCAAAATGATAACGGCCATTATTGCAATGACATTTGCAATGAGGTTGGTCGCACGGGCATTATTCAGCACTGTTTACATCCCTGTTATCCGTTTTCAGGCATGGGCCTGTGTATTTTGCACGATGCCTGCGACAGGATGAATACACACAAGTCGGCATAACTCATCCCTTCCGCTTTCGCTCCCATGGGTACCAGGGAATGACTGGTCATGCCCGGAGAGGTGTTGATTTCAAGCAACCAGGGCTGGTTTTGCGCATCAAGCATAATATCGACACGGGCCCATCCCTCACATCCAATGGCCCGATAGGCCTGCACGGAAATTTCCTGAATCCTGCTGGCCAGCTCGGGAGCCAAATTGGCCGGACACTCATAACGCGTATCGTTTGAAATGTACTTATGCTCAAAATCATAATTGCCGTCAGGGGCAAAAATTTCAATCACTGGCAAGGCCCGGGCATCGTCTCCCTTGCCCACCACGGGAATCGTGAGTTCACGGCCAACCACAAATTGCTCGGCCAATAGTTCATGATCAAAATTACTTGCCTGATTGAAAGCTTCATGCAACTCATCCGGCAGGCTGACCTTATACAGCCCCAAGGTTGACCCCTCATGCGGTGCCTTGATAATCAGGGGCAGACCCAGTTCAGCATAAGCGGCATCGGTATCTGCCAGGTTTTTGACCACTTTGTATTTGGGCGTTGGCAAGCCTTGCTCAAGCCAGATTCGCTTGGTCATGATTTTATTCATCGCCAGGCTTGAGGCCATTACACCGCTACCGGTATACGGGATGCCCAATAATTCAAGCACTCCTTGAATCGTTCCATCCTCTCCATAACGACCATGCAGGGCAATGAATACACGATCAAAATTCTGTGTGGCCAGTTCTGCCAGACTGTGTGCACTGGTATCAAACAGGTGGGCATCTATCCCCTTGCTTTGCAAGGCGGACAAAACGCCTTCACCCGATTGCAGGGAAACAGTTCTCTCGGCTGAATGGCCGCCATACAAAATACCGACTTTGCCAAACTCATGCATCATGCCAACTCTCCTATTTGCCCGGGAACTTTGCTGATTGAGCCAGCTCCCATGACCACCACCACATCGCCATCCCTGACAAAATCAATAATTGCCTGTGGCATTTCACTGACATTTTCAATAAAAACCGGCTCCAGTTTTCCCGCCACACGAATTCCCCGGGCCAGGGCACGGCCATCGGCAGCCACAATCGGCGTCTCGCCGGCCGCGTAAACATCAGTCAGTACAACTGCATCAGCACTATTTAATACTTTAACGAAATCTTCAAAGCAATCGCGTGTGCGGGTATAACGATGCGGCTGAAAGGCCAGCACCAGACGACGGTCAGGCCAGGCGCCGCGCGCTGCCTCGATGGTCGCGGCCATTTCCACCGGATGATGTCCATAATCATCAATCACCGTAAAACGGCCCCCCCCCTTTTCTTCGGGAATATTGAAGTCACCCGTGTAAGAAAACCGGCGTCCAACACCATTAAATCCTTTTAAAGCTGAAACAATGGCCTCATCGGGTATATCCAGCTCGGTCGCCACGGCAATCGCGGCCAGGGCATTCAACACATTATGCCGTCCTGGCAAGTTCAGGGTTATGCTTAAGGTTGGCAACCACTGGTCAACCTTGATACGACGAATGACATCAAAGCACATGCTTGTGCCCTCTGCACGAACTTTGACTGCCTGAAAATGGGAATCATCGCTGAACCCATAGGTGGTGACCGGACGGGAAATGAAGGGAATGATTTTACGGACATTGTCATCATCGTTGCACAGGATGGCACTGCCATAAAACGGCAGTCGCTGGGTGAACTCTACGAAGGCGCTGCGCAACCGGGCAATATCATGGCTGTAGGTGTCCATGTGATCGGCATCAATATTGGTAATGATGGCCATGACCGGCAACAAATTCAAAAACGAAGCATCCGACTCATCCGCTTCCACAACAATATAATCACCCTGTCCCAGACGCGCATTGGCACCGGCCGAATTCAGACGCCCACCAATCACAAAAGTCGGGTCAAGACCTGCGGCAGCCAGTACACTCGCCACCAGGCTGGTGGTGGTGGTTTTGCCATGCGTGCCGGCAATTGCAATACCCCGCTTCAGACGCATTAATTCCGCCAGCATGATGGCCCGGGGCACCACTGGAATTTGCCGGGCCCGGGCTGCAAGCACTTCAGGATTGCTGTTAGCGACTGCTGTTGAAGTCACAATCGCGTCGGCCGCTTGCACGTTTTCTGCCTGGTGCCCAATATGGATGATTGCGCCCAAATTGGCCAAACGTCGCGTAACCGCAGACTCCTGCAAATCGGAGCCACTGATACGATAGCCCAGATTGAGCAATACCTCGGCGATGCCGCTCATGCCAGAGCCACCAATGCCAACAAAATGGATATTTCTTATCCTGTGTTTCATTTTTTATCCTTAACTACACTGGCGCACACATCGGCAATAAGCTGTGTGGCGTCAGTTCGTGCACATTGCCTTGCCTTCTCGGCAACGGCCTGCAATTCATTACGTGTTTTATCCTGTAACCAGGATGACAGCCAGTCGGCTGATAATTCTTTTTGCGCTTTGGTCCATGCTGCATTTTCACGGGTAAGCCACTGTGCATTGGCCGTTTGATGATCATCAATCGCATGTGGCAAGGGAATAAACAGGGCTGCCACCCCTACCGCAGCCACCTCGGCGACCGTCATGGCACCTGCGCGACAAATAAGCAAATCGGCGGCTGACATGGCCGCCGCCATATCGGCAATAAAGGCCACACACTCAGCCTCTACTCCCAAATTGGCATAGGTTTTTTCCAGTGTGTCAAGATGTTGGGTACCTGACTGATGCACGATATGAGGGCGTAGGTCTGGCGCAATGCCGGCCAATGCCTGGGGCACAATGGTATTCAAGGCGTGCGCCCCCAAACTGCCCCCTACTACCAAGACATTCAAACGACCTGAACGGTTCCCATAACGCTGGGCCGGGCCTAGTGTTGCGAGCAAATCGGTGCGTACCGGATTGCCCACCATTTGCCCTTTAGGCAACACACCGGGAAACCCTGACAGCACACGTGACGCTACCTTGGCCAACCATTTATTGGCAGTACCTGCCACGGCATTCTGTTCGTGAACCACCAGAGGAATGCCACGCAAAGCAGCCATCATACCACCAGGGAAAGCCACATAACCGCCCATGCCCAGGACAACAGAAGGTTTTTCCCTGCCCAGGATTTTCCAGGCCTGGAGGCTCGCCTGCATTAGGGTAAACGGTAATTTTACAATAGCGGCAATACCCTTGCCGCGAACCCCTGAAAAAGTCATGGGAACCAGGGGAAAGCCATGTGCGGGTACCAGCTTGCCTTCCATTTTGGATGGATCACCCAACCAGACGATATGCCAACCACGATCCTGCATTTCATGCGCCACGGCCAGACCTGGCATAATATGTCCACCAGTTCCACCTGCCATGACCAATAACGTTGGCTGTTTCATCAATACGACCTTTTACTTTCTTTGTTAACATGCTGGCCACGCATCATTTGACGGACCTCGTAGTCAACACGCATCAGCATGGCAACCGCAATCAAATTCATGACGATAGAAGAGCCTCCATAGCTGACCAGCGGCAAGGTAAGGCCCTTGGTCGGTAATAAGCCAAGGCAAACCCCCAGATTGATGAAAGCCTGAACACCAAACCAGACACCAACCCCCTGGGCCACCAGACCATTGAATTCGCGGTCCATCGCAATGGCAGAACGGCCAATATCAAAGCTTTTTTTGACAATGATAAAAAACAGCACCACCACCAAAAATATCCCGACAAAGCCCAGCTCTTCGCCTACTACCGCCATAATGAAATCAGTATGCGCCTCGGGCAAATAATGCAGTTTTTCAATGCTGGATCCCAGACCAACCCCAAACCACTCACCCCTCCCGATCGCAATCAGGGAGTGCACAAGCTGATAGGCACTGGATTGCACATTCGACTCATGGAAAGGCTCTAAATAAGCCATTATGCGTCCCAGCCGCCAGGGAGCAAAAATAATCATCGCCACAAACAAGACAACCAATACGCCAATGGCAAAAACAAAAAGCCCCAGATTAATGCCCCCAAGAAACAGGATACCAATAGCAATCGCCACCGTTACCATTAAGGCCCCCAGATCGGGCTCGAGTAGCAACAGCGTGGCAACCACTATCAATGCCAGGGCCATGGGCATAAAACCACGGATAAAGTCCTGCATATATTTCTGTTTACGAACCGTGTAATCGGCCGCGAACAGCAACATAGCCAGCTTCATGAACTCGGATGGCTGAAAGTTGATTGGGCCAATGGGAAGCCAGCGTGAGGCGCCATTGACCTCTTTGCCAATAAACGGCACCAGCACCAGAACCAGCAATATCGATGCAAACAGAAAAATCCGGAAAGCGTACTTTTCCCAGAAGCTCATGGGTACAGTCAGGGTAAGGGAAAACAGGAACACACCAACAGCAATATAAATCGCGTGACGGAGGGCAAAATAATAACGGCCCAAGTTGGCATACTTGGGCCCATCAGCCAGCGCAATGGAGGCGGAAAACACCATAATCAAGCCAAACAACAACAAGGCAGAGACAGCAACTCCCAACAGCAAGTCATAATTGCGCATGGTCGTACGACCCGGCTTGACGGCACTGACACTGGAGCGAAGCTCTGCTAGCAAACTCATACAACTTCTCCGTTTTCAAGGGCCAGCTCATTTACGGCATCAATAAAGGCATTGCCACGATGATTGTAATTTTTGAACATGTCCATACTGGCGCAGGCGGGTGACAAGATCACCACATCATTTTCATGTGCATGATCCAATGCCGCCTTAACCGCTTCCTCAAGCGATATGGCATGGATACAAGGGACACCTGCGGGCGCCAGGGCCTGTTCAATAACGCGGGCATCCTGTCCGATCAGAATTACGGCTCGTGCAAAACGCGAAACCGGGGCAATCAGTGGAGAAAAATCCTGCCCCTTGCCCAGACCACCTGCAATCAACACCACCTTGCGTCCCATGCCTTTCAGGGCAGCGACCGTAGAGCCCACGTTGGTTCCCTTGCTGTCATTGATGAAGTCAACACCCTTGATACTTCGAACAAAATTGGTCCGGTGCGGTTCGGCCACATAGTTTCTTAAAGCATTCAGCAATGGCGTCCATCCAATACCCAGCACGCGGCACAACGCCATGGCTGCCAAGGCATTCAGGGCATTATGCCGGCCTCGCACCAGCATAGCCTCTGCCGGCATCAACCGTTTAAGCACCGCGTGTTTTCTAACCGGGCGTTCCGTAGTCTTTTTTCTCCTGCCACCGGTTTCGGGCAGATCAAACTCATCTGCACTGCAAGCAGCCAGCCACAGCATGCCATTACTGTCTTCCAGCCCCATATCCTGATCAAGAACAGGCTCAGTTTCGCCAAAAGACCGCACGTTCAGGTCATCGGCAAACTCAACCATGGCACTCACCATTTCATCATCACGATTAATGATGGCCACTTGGCTCATTTTGAGCAACTTTGCCTTGCAATCGGCGTATTCCTGCATGCTGGCATGCCAATCCAGGTGGTCCTGGGTAATATTCAGCACGACAGCTGCGTCTGGCTGCAAGGTTTTCACAGTCAGCAACTGAAAACTGGACAGTTCCAGCACCCAGACATCGGGCAAGGCATTGGCATCAAGGGCAGTCATCAGGGCGGTTAATGCCGAGGGGCTGATATTACCCGCTGCCACGGCAACCAGGCCGGCTTCCTGCAACATGTCCCTGACCATGGTAGTAACCGTGGTTTTGCCATTGGTGCCAGTAATGCCCAGCACCTTGGGCTCATAAGCCTGTGTTTGCCTTAACTGCAAAAGCGCACGCGAAAACAGCTCTATTTCACCCAGTATTTCAATACCCTGCTGTTTTGCACGCGCAAGAAAGGCTGCCAAATGAGGCTCGGAAGGCACCAGGCCCGGACTTAAGACAATCGCCTCAACCCCTTCCAGTGTCTGATCGTTAAAACATTGTTCACCCAGGAATTTTTCAAAGGGCTGTCCAGTTGCATCCAGTTTATCAAGGCCAGGCGGGTTGACCCGGGTATCGGCAATGCGCAAACGCGCCTGATTACGCAGGCACCATAAAGCGGCAGCAAGACCGGTTTCTCCCAATCCCAGAACCAGGACCGAGGAAGGAAAAGACAAAACGTTATTTTCTGACTGTGTATTCATCGTAATTTCAAGGTTGCCAAACCAAGTAGCACAAGCATCATCGTGATAATCCAAAAGCGAACCACCACCTGGGTTTCTTTCCAACCACCCACTTCAAAGTGGTGATGCAAAGGTGCCATTCGTAGTATGCGACGTCCGGTACCATATTTTTTCTTGGTGTATTTAAACCAGATGACCTGGATCATGACCGACAGGGTTTCCACCACAAACACGCCCCCCATGATAAAGAGGACAATTTCCTGCCGAACAATGACAGCAACCGTGCCCAGCATTCCACCCAGGGCCAGTGCACCGACATCGCCCATAAACACCTGGGCAGGATACGCGTTGAACCACAGGAAGGCCAATCCGGCGCCAGCCAGGGCGGCACACAGGATCAACATTTCAGAAGCCCCCGGAATATAGGGGAACAACAGGTATTTGGAGTAATCAACCCGTCCTACAATATAGGCAAAAATACCCAAGGCACCGCCCACCATGACGGTTGGCATAATGGCCAGGCCATCAAGGCCATCAGTCAGGTTAACGGCATTGCTGGTACCCACAATCACCGCCCAGGTTAAGGCGGCGAAACCAAATACGCCCAGCGGATAACTGACACTTTTGAAAAAAGGCACAATCAGGTCGGCACGGGACGGCAGTGGCATGGTAAAACCACTCAAGACCCATTCCTTGAACAAAGGCCATAAATCGGCATTGGCGGGTGCCGAAACGGCAAAAGTAAGGTAGATAGAGGCAATCAGGCCAATCAATGACTGCCAGAAAAACTTTTCCCGTGAGGACATGCCTTCGGGATTGCGATAAACCACTTTGCGATAATCATCAACCCAGCCAATTGCCCCAAACCCGAAGGTCACCAGCATCACCACCCATACAAACCGGTTGCTTAAGTCTGCCCATAATAAAGTACTGATACCAATCGCGATAAGAATAAGCACGCCACCCATGGTTGGCGTACCATTCTTGACCAGGTGCGACTCGGGGCCATAAGCCCTGACGGCCTGGCCAATTTTAAGCGCCGTCAATTTGCGGATGACGCGCGGGCCAGCCCACAAGCCAATAAACAGTGCGGTGGCACACGCCAGCATGGCCCGCAACGTAATATATTCAAATACGCCAAAGCCACTTATACTTTTAGATAGCCACCCGAATAACTCATACAGCATCTTTTTCCCCTTCAATGGATGAAGCTTTTTGCAAGTCTGCAATAACACGCTCCATACGCATTGATCGTGATCCTTTCACTAAAATATTTAACGGTTTAAGATTTCTGATGTACGGTGCCATCTGATGGATGTCTTCAAAATGCTTTGCCTGTGAACCAAAGGCTTGTACGGTTTGCCTGGATGCATTGCCATAAGCCAGCAAGTAATCAATACCTTTTTCTTTGGCATAAAAACCCACTTCGGCATGCATTTGCGGACCATCTTCACCCACTTCAGCCATATCACCCAGAACCAGAACCCGGGAGCCGGGCAGTTGTGACAGGACATCGATGGCAGCACGAACAGAATCAGGGTTTGCATTATACGAGTCATCAAGCAGTTTTGTGCCGTCAGGAAGCACAAACCCCTGCATTCGTCCCTTAACAGGGCTAAATTTTTGTAACCCAATGATAATGGTATCCAAAGGTATCCCGATGGCCAGTGCACAAGCGGTTGCCGCCAGGGCATTACGCACATTGTGATGACCGGGAATATTTAATGAAACCATGCCCGAAGCACTTGGGGTGACCAGCAGAAAACGGCTGCCATTGATATCGGCAACCAGCTCTTTGGCGGTTACGTCAGCCTGCTCGCCAAAACCGAATAAAAGCCGACGCCGCTTTCCGGCAATATCCTGCCACAAGGCGGTGTAAGGCTCATCGGCAGGAAAAACAGCGACACCACTGGCGTCAAGCCCGGCAATCACATCGGCGTTTTCAATTGCTACGGCCTCTACCGTTTGCATGAACTCCTGGTGTTCCCTTTGCGCGTTGTTCACCAAGCCAACGGTGGGCCTGGCCAGATTGGTCAGGATACGGATTTCACCCGGGTGATTCATGCCCAGCTCAAAGACGGCTACCTGATGATTTTCATTAAGGCCAAGCAGGCTTAATGGAACACCAATTTGATTGTTCAGGTTGCCTTTAGTGGCAATACAGTGATCGGGCCCGGCATGTACAGCCAGAATCGAAGCAATCATTTCCTTGGTGGTTGTCTTGCCATTACTGCCAGCAACCCCAATAACCGGAATATCAAACAGCGAACGCCAGGCCTTGCCCATCAATTCCAGTGCCCTGCCCGTATCGGCAACCAGCACCTGCGGCAAATCTAGCGCAGTATTTTTCTGACTGACAACGGCCAGCAAGGCCCCGTTTTGCCCGACCTGCGCCAGAAAATCATGGGCATCAAAATTTTCACCTTTCAGGGCAATGAAGATCTGCCCTTTACCAACACTGCGTGAATCGGTGGAGACACCCGTGGCATGGCGTAAAGCCAGCGCCAGCAATGACCATTCACGATCATCAAAATTGGTTTTGACATGATTGACTTCCTGATAAGTTTCATGCCCTTTACCTGCCACCAAAATGACATCGGTTGCCGAGGCATGCAACACCGCCTGCAAAATGGCACTAGCCCGATCAGGCTCGACATTGGGTGAAACGGGCATGCCGGCAAGGATGTCGGCCAGAATCTGTTCAGGATTTTCGGTGCGGGGATTATCGCTGGTGACATAAACCAGATCGGCTTTTTGCGAGGCGATTTGCCCCATGACAGGACGTTTGGTTTTATCACGGTCACCACCGCAGCCAAAAACGCAAATCAACCGCCCTTTCCTGGCCTGGGCGGTTGGCCTCAAGGCATCCAGTGCGCGCTCCAGCGAGTCGGGAGTATGCGAGTAATCCACCACCACCAACGGCTGCATACCTGCTTCACCTTCTATATCAAGGCCTTTTACAATCTGCAAGCGTCCGGGAACCGGCTCAAGCAAGGAAATAGTTTTGACAACATCGGCCAATTCCCAGCCCATTGCCTGCAAAACACCGGCAACCAGCAATAAATTGGAGATGTTGTGTTCGCCCAGCAGGCGTGTCAGTACCTGTGCTTCACCTTGTGGGCTGAATAAATCGAAAGCCAGTCCGTAATCATAAAAACGGTGCTCTTTGGCCAGGATTTTTGCATCTGCATGACTCTTCAAGGAATAGCCAATCGTGTTTTCGGCACGGGAGTCCCGGAACATGCGCTCACCGGCGTGATCATCCAGGTTGATCACGGCATGCTGCAAGCCGGGCCAGTGAAACAGGCGCATTTTAGCCTGCTCGTATTGCGCCATATCCTTGTGATAATCAAGATGATCAAGGGTTAGATTGGAAAAAGCGGCGATACGGATTCGCAAGCCGTCCAGGCGCCCCTGATCAAGGCCGATAGAGGAGGCCTCAATGGCAACCGCATTGATTTCCCGGCAGCGCAATTCTGCCAGCAAGCGATGCAAGGTCAGCACATCAGGAGTCGTGAGCGAACCACCCAAATTGGTGTTGTCGGGCAAAACCATGCCCAGGGTACCAATAGTGGCACAGGGCACGCCATTGGCGGTCAGCGCTCTGGCCAACCAAGTGGCACAAGAGGTTTTGCCGTTGGTGCCGGTAACCGCAATCACAAAAACCTGTTCTGATGGGTGCCCATACCAGGCATCGCCCAGCTCGCCCAGCAATTGCCGTAAACCCGGCACGGCCAATACCGGTACCGGATAGTCGGCATTGACCTGCTGGCCACTGGATTGCTCAAGTAAAACAACAGCGGCGCCCTTTGCGATTGCATCCTCAATGTACACAGCACCGTTTTGTGAGGTTCCCGCGCAGGCAACAAAGACATCCCCTTTACGGATGTCCCTGGAGTCCAGTTGAAGATGCACCGTGGATGCCACGTGCTGTTTTAACCAATGTAATATGAATGGTACGGTCATCCCCGATTTCTCCTGTTTGTTGTGTTCGGGTTCTTTGCTTCCAGCGCAGGCTCTACCGGCAAATCTGGCTGAACCGTCAGGTACTTCAAGGTTCCTTCAATGATTTCTGCCGCAACCGGCCCTGCCGTGAGGGTACCGTAATAACCGTTTTTTTTCGGTCTGTTCACGGTTACCGCCACAACAACTCTGGGTTTTGAAATAGGTGCAACGGCAACAAATGAGCCCCGGTAATCAGAACGGCTATACCGTCCGTTGACAATTTGCCTTGCGGTCCCGCTTTTTCCGCCAATACGGTAGCCATTAACCATTGCCTGGATTTTATTCCCTTCAGGTCCCGCCGACTCTTCGAGCATGGCCCTTACATCACGGGCCGTTTGCGGTTTATAAATCTGGATACTGGTGGGTTTCTTGTCATTTTTAATCAATGACAGGGAGATCATGTCACCATCACGGGCTAGTGTTGTAAATGCCTTGGCGATTTGCAACAAGGAGACTGACAGACCATAACCATATGACATGGTTGCCTTTTCAATAAGCTTCCAGCGCTCCCAGGGCCGGACTCGTCCCGAAGCAGCCCCCGGAAAACCGGTGTTAGGAACCTGTCCGAAACCCAGGGCATTAAATACCGTCCACATTTGTTCCGAACGCAAACGCTCAGCAATCATAGTCATGCCAATATTACTTGAGCGGCGTAAAATACCGGCCACATTCAACGTGCCATTACGGGAGCTGACGTCGGTAATGGTGGCTCCCTGGTAGCGGTATGAGCCGGTTCCAGTATTGAACAATGTATTTTTGGTAATGACACCGGCATCAAGCGCCAGGGCTGAAACCAGTGGCTTGATAATTGACCCGGGCTCAAAAGTATCGGTAATGACCCGGTTCCGAAGGGCGGCACCTTTACGTTCGGACTGTTCATTAGGGTCATAAGACGGCACACTGACCATAGCCAGTATTTCGCCATTTTGCGTGTCAATGACCACAGCCCCGGCCGACTCGGCCTCATGCTTTTTCATGGCTTTTTCAAGGGCCTGTGCCGTAAGAAGTTGAATATGCCCGTCTATGGTCAGCATGACGTCTGCACCGTCGGTTGCCGGCTCCACTTCCTGGACATCTTCAATAATACGCCCGATACGGTCACGCAATACCCGGCGCAAACCCGGCTTGCCCTGCAATGAATCGTTCATTTGCAGCTCAATACCTTCAATTCCCTTGTCTTCGATATTGGTAAACCCCACCACATGTGCGGTCACAGGACCCTGCGGATAAGACCGTTTGGACTCGGGTAAAGAATGAATGCCGGGAATGCCCAGCTCTTTGATCTGTTTGCCAATGTCTGTTGGAATCTGCCGCTTCAGATAGACAAATGTCTTATCCAGGTTCTTCAATCTTTCTTGCAGGTCTTTCAAAGGCATATCCAGCAGTTTAGCCAAAGCGCCAAGCTGCTGGGCACTTGCCTTGCTGGTTTCCTCGGGAATGCTCCAGACAGCCACCGCGGGTGTGCTGGTTGCCAGAAATTCGCCATTACGGTCGGTAATAAGTCCACGGGTGGCTGGCAACTGCAAAGTACGCTCAAAGCGCTTTTCGCCTTCTGCCTGCAAGAACTCGGTACTCATGATTTGGATATACAGCGCTTTGCCAATCACTGCCAGAAAACCCAGGGAAATGAGAACAAAAAGCACCCGCGCGCGCCACCTTGGGATTTGCACATGCAAAACCGGGCTGCTGTAATGGCGCGAATAGCCGTTTTCTCTGGATCGCTTGAACAACTCAGGGATTTTGTTTTTGCCGAATTTAAGCATTTGGCCTCCCTTTTATTGGTTACTCTGTTGGGTCGCAGGTGAGGCCGGGTTATTAGCCAGCTCAGAATCTTTGATGTAAATAATTTGACCAATATGCGGAATTTGCATATTCAGTTTTTGGGTTGTGACTTGTTGAATACGTGCATTGGTGGTGAGTTTTGCCCGTTCAAGCTGCAAATAACGCCAATCTATACCCAATTCATTTTCTACTGCCTGCGCACGCCCCAGATCCACATACAGCAGGCGCTGCTGATATCGGACCGACACCAGGGAAATGGCACTGTAAGCAAACCAGCCCACCAGCAGCAATAAACCTAAGCGCGCCATGATGCTCTCCGCTTGCCAGACTGACCTCCCAGCATGAGCGGCCTGCTGACAAAAGCATCCGCATCCGTCAATTCAGTGGCGGTTCTTTGCGCTACCCGCAAGACCGCAGAGCGAGAACGTGGATTGGCTGCCACTTCGGCCTCGGTAGCCAGCACCTTGCCCATATTTTTAAGCACCGGTTGTGGCATTTCGCTTTCTCGCAAAGGCATACGGGCAAACTCTGCCCCCGGCTTTGCTGCTGCCGCAATGCACTGTTTAACCATCCGGTCTTCAAGCGAGTGAAAACTGATCACTGACATCCTGCCGCCTGGCGCCAGCAATCTTAAAATTGACGCGAGGGTGTTCGCCAGCTCTTCGAGCTCTTGATTGATGTGAATCCGTATAGCCTGAAAGGTGCGTGTGGCCGGATGTTGACCTTTTTCCCGCGTCCGGACGACGGTTGAGACGAGCTCGGCAAGTTCGAGCGTGGTGCACAAAGGGCTGGATTGGCGGCGATGATCAATCGCCTTTGCAATCTGGAAAGCAAACCGTTCTTCGCCATAGTTTTTTATAACCTCCTTCATTTCTTCAATACTGGCCTGTGCCAGCCATTCAGCCGCGGTTATGCCACGACTGGTATCCATTCGCATATCCAGCGGCCCTTCGCGCATGAAGGAAAAACCTCTGGATGCATCATCTATCTGTGGGGAAGAAACCCCCAAATCCAATAAAACACCCTGAACCTGCTCAATGCCACGCTGGTGCAACTCTTCTTCCATTGAAGAAAAGCCACCATGAATAATTTCCACCCGGGAATCTTCCTGCTGCAATTGACGCGCCGAGGCCATGGCCAGGGGATCTTTGTCAAAAACAAACAGTTTTGCATTGGCTGAAAGCTGGGACAGCAAATAACGGCTGTGCCCACCCCTGCCAAACGTGCCATCCACGAAAACACCGTCTTTATTGCCTGGCGGCAACAAATCGTGAATCCATTTGGCCTTTACATTGAATTCATCGTGAACCAGCGCATTGACAGTTGCTCCAAGCAACACGGTCTTGTGTACGAAACTTTCTGACATCACAATGAAAAATCATCCAAACTATCCGGTAAACCCTTGGCCATATCAGCCGCCTGCATATTTGCAAACACCTGGGCATCCCAAAGATCAAAATGCCTGCCCATGCCAACCAAAACAACGTCTTTAACCATTTCCGTGGCAGTGCGCAATTCGGGAGCAATGAGTACCCGCCCTGATCCGTCTATTTCAACATCCTGGGCATTACCCAATAACAGTCGCTGGACATGACGGGCGGACATGGGCAATTGCATAATGGTTTCACGCTTTTCCTCCCACACGGGGCGGGGGTAAACAAGCAAGCCACCATCAAAATTGCGGGTAATGGTCAGGGCTCCCTGAGCGGATTCCATGAGGGCGTCACGATACCGGGCCGGAATGGTCATCCGTCCCTTGGCATCTAAGGTGAGCGCACTATTTCCCTGGAAAACCACTTTTCCCCCACTTTTTTCCACATTTCCCTACTTTTTCCCACTTTAAGACAAGGCTGATATTTGGTCAAGCATTATTTATTGACTTTTTCCAATAACAACAACGACTTAGCGTTAAATGATGAAAACGGAAAATAGAAAGACCTTTAGAAATCAAGCTCTTAAAATACAAAGTGAAAGTAAGGTGAGAAATATCGTAAAAACTGTCTATTAATTTTTATCATTTCTTAACAGTTTTTGAAAAATTGCCATGAAAGACCACCCAAGCACCCGGCAAGGGCGAGGGTTTACAACTTATAAGAAAAGAACTGACAAAGTGAGCCTATAAGCCGGATTCTGTAAACCAGTAAACTGGTTGGCAATCATTCCTCTGGACGCATCATTGCTGATGCATTCTAGCCATCTACCCGCATGTTTGGACGAGCCGCCCTTCCTGGCAGAACCAGACACATGCCTATTTGATGTTGCTCCGGATAGAGGTTACCGCGTTTCACCCTGCTGCGTTATTGCCTTGCGGCAATGCCATACGGAAGTTGCCGTATCAGTGCACTTGCATGCCCACGCCGCAGTCTCGTCTCTGTGGCCCTGTTCCTCGGCTGCTTGCGCAACCGGACGGCTGTTAGCCGCTATCCTGCCCTACGGAGTCCGGACGTTCCTCGAGGATAAAAAACCCCCGCGATTGCCCAGCCCACTTTGCCAGAAAAGCATTTTAACCGACTTATTCTTGCCAAAGGTGTTAAAGTCCTTTTATCCCAAAAGAATAAAAAAACCGTTTATCCAATTTTTTAGATCTACTTTATGGCAGCACAAACTCTTATCACGTTAATCAATGCTCATCTTGCATATGGCCACCACGCCCTGCTCGATAACGCCAACCTTACCATCCAGGAGTCCGAAAGAATTGGCCTGATCGGCCGCAATGGCGCTGGCAAGTCCTCGTTGCTGCGCATTCTTGATGGCCGCACCGAAGCCGATGATGGAGAAATTTCAAGAATGGGTTCACTGCGTGTCATTACCGTAGAACAGGAACCCGTTCTTAACGATGCACAAACCGTTTATGAAAATATCTGCGGCGATATCCTTGATTCTGAAGACTGGGCACGTCCTGCCCGCACCAGTGCGATTATTGAAAAACTCGGCCTTAACCCCGATGCCCAAGTAAAAGGACTGTCTGGTGGCACACGCAAACGTATTGCACTGGCCCGTGCCTTTATAGAAGACCCCGATCTTCTGCTGCTTGACGAACCTACCAACCATTTGGACTTTGATGGCATTCTCTGGCTTGAACAGATGATTCAAAGCTGTCGTTCAGCCTGCGTGATTATCACCCACGACCGCCGTTTCCTTGATGCCGTTACCACCCGTATTATCGAACTGGACCGTGGCCAGCTGCACAGTTTCCCAGGCAATTTCAGTCAATGGCAGGCACGCAAAGCAGAATGGCTTGAAGCCGAAAAACTGCAAAATGAACGCTTCGACAAATTCCTGGCCCAGGAAGAAGTCTGGATTCGCAAAGGGGTTGAGGCCCGACGTACGCGCAATGAAGGCCGCGTCAGGCGACTTGAGGCATTGCGACGCGAACGCAGCGAACGACGTGAACGGGTCGGCAACGTCAACCTGGCCGTTTCCATGGGAGAGAAATCCGGCAAATTGGTGGCTGAACTGGAAAACGTCAGCCACACATTCGGTGACAAAACTGTTATCAGAAACTACTCCACCACCATCATGCGCGGTGACCGGATTGGCTTAATTGGCCCCAACGGGGCTGGTAAAACCACTTTGCTGAAAATCATTCTGGGCAAACTTTCCCCCACTGAAGGAAAGGTCAAGCTGGGCACCAACCTGGCGATTGCCTATTTTGACCAGATGCGTGAGCAACTGGATGAAAATGCCATTCTTACCGAAGTGATCAATCCAGGCAGTGAATGGATTGAAATTGGCCAGCAGCGCAAACATGTCATGAGCTATCTGGGTGACTTCCTGTTCTCACCGGCCCGCGCACAATCCCCTGTTTCCAGCCTGTCGGGCGGTGAAAGGGCACGCCTGCTGCTGGCACGGCTGTTTGCCCGGCCTGCCAATGTACTGGTTATGGACGAGCCAACCAATGATCTTGATATTGAAACCCTGGAACTGCTTGAAGAATTACTGCAAGATTTTAATGGCACGGTTTTACTGGTCAGCCACGATCGTGCTTTCCTGAATAATGTGATCACCCAAACCATTGCCTATGAAGGTAACGGACAATGGCGTGACTACGTGGGCGGTTATGATGACTGGCTTGAACAACGGCCCGCAGACGTGGCTGCCAGACTGGCCGGCAAGTCCAGCAGCACAGATAAAAAAACCGAAGCGCCAAGCGTTGACACCCCTGTCCAGCCAAAGCCACGCCCTACCCGCTCTCGCATTAGCAGTTGGGAGCTAAAAGAACTGGAGACCCTACCCGAGAAAATTTCCAAACTGGAAGCAGAGCAGACAGAACTAACCGCCAAACTTTCCGATCCGGAATTGTACAAAGACGGCTCGGACACCGCCAACGGGATTAACCTTCGCCTGCAAGAGCTGGAAGATGAACTGCTTAAACTTTTTGACCGCTGGGAACAGCTGGAAGCCAAGAAAGAAACCAGCTAGGCATATTGGCTGGCCTGACGCTGCTATTACTTGACAATGGCAATTGCCAGGCCATCCCAGCCTTTAGAACCCAACGTCTGAAAAGCAGTCACGGTTAGCCGGGAGTTGCCCACCATATCATCAAAAAACTGGCGCAGCCCCCGGATATTATCCGCCTTGCCACTATCATCCAGTATCTTGGCCTGACGCACGACATTATCAGCCACAATAACGGTACCCGGCCGCGACAGCTGCAAAGCATACTCCAGATAGACCGGATTGTTTTCCTTGTCAGCATCAATAAAGATAAAATCAAACGGGGCTTGCTGCTCTTGCACCATTTGCGCAAGCGTATCTGCAGCAACTCCTGGCCTGATTTCAACCTTGTCCTGCAAACCGGCAATATTCAGGCTTTCACGGGCAATCTTAATATAATTTTCATCAAAATCCAGCGTCACAAGACGACCATCATCGGGCAAGGCCAGCCCCATCCAAACGGTACTGTATGCGCCCAAGGTGCCAATTTCCAGAACACGACGGGCCGCATTCATCCTGACTAGCATATGAAGCAGCTTTCCCTGATTGGGCGCCACATTAATCGCTGGAATATTGTTTTTCTTGCAATGCTCAAGCACTTTTTCAGGAATTACATCTTTTTTCAGGAACAGCTGATTGAAGTAGTCATCTACCTGCTTGTAGCATTCTTCAGTAATTTGAGTTTTATGTTTAGTCAAGGCAATGCCCATTAACGCTTATTACCCTTTCGGGCAGGACATTTAACCCACCCGAAACAGGCATTCATTCAAGACATATTGAATTGTCAATCCCTAACGGAATGAAGACGTCGGGGATTGCCATGCACTTGTCACCTGATTATTTCATTTTCCAGTTCAGGCTTTCACCAGCCGCCAAAGGAACCAGGGTGGTATTGTCGGCATAAGGCAACTCTGCCGGAATACTATATTCGGTGCGCTCCAGGGTGATGGATGTCTGGTTGCGTGGCAAGCCATAAAAATCAGGTCCGTTCAGACTTGCAAAAGCTTCCAGCTTATCCAGCTTGCCAGCCAGTTCAAAGGCGGTAGCATAAAGCTCCATGGCATGCACGGCTGTGTAGCAACCCGCACAACCACAGGCGTGCTCTTTAAGGCCTTTGGCATGCGGAGCGCTGTCTGTACCCAGGAAAAAGCGCGTGCTGTCGCTGGTGGCCGCCTCTAGCAAGGCCAAGCGATGCTTTTCGCGCTTTAACACAGGAAGGCAGTAATAGTGCGGACGAATACCCCCGGTAAAGATGGCATTACGGTTATAGAGCAGGTGATGGGCGGTAATGGTTGCCGCCACGGGACCTTGCGCATCGCGCACATAATGCGCGCCTTCCTGTGTGGTAATATGCTCAAAAACCACTTTCAGCTCAGGAAAATCACGACGCAGCGGAATCATGACACGCTCAATGAAAACCGCTTCGCGATCAAAGAGATCTACGGTTGGGTCAGTGACTTCACCATGGACCAGCAGGGGCATCCCATGTTTTTGCAGTGCCTCAAGTGCCGGGCGACATCTGCCAAGCAAATCGGTTACACCGGCATCCGAATTGGTCGTGGCCCCGGCAGGATACAATTTAACCGCATGAATAAAGCCTGATTCAGCCGCTTTTTGAATTTCTTCTGCTGATGTATTATCGGTTAAATATAAAGTCATCAGCGGCTCAAATTTGCCTTCATAGCCCGTTTTTAGCAATGCATTTTCAATTCTTGTTTTGTAAGCAGCCGCCAGCGCCACTGTCGTCACAGGAGGGCGTAAATTCGGCATAACAATAGCACGGGCAAATTGCCTGGCACTATCGGCAATAACAGACTCAAGAGCCAGCCCATCACGTAAATGCAGATGCCAGTCGTCGGGGCGTTTTAAAGTAATTGAATGATCGGTAATTTGCATGATTGAATATTAAAAGCAGAATTTCTATGGAATAATCATGCACTATAACCAAAATAAGTATTCTTTACCCAGTATTAATGCCCTACCGCCAAATTTTACTAATGGGAAATTGGCATTGACTCAAAGTTTAAACAGGCATGAATAGACAATAATAGTTAATTATTCATAATTTTCTCAGATAAAGGTATTAAAAACCATTTGAATCAAAATATACTGAAAAAATGCTAGGCAAGCTTCCTATTACACGTTATTCTCTACTTCACACACTATATATAACTACCTGCCTTTAAGGAGAGCCCCAAAATGGCCACAACTAAATCGGAAAAACCTGCACGCAAACCAAACGCAGCGTTTATGAAACCCCTAACTCCAAGCACCGAATTGGCCGCCGTTGTAGGGAGCACACCACTGCCTCGTACAGAAGTTACCAAAAAAATCTGGGAATATATTAAAAAGCATGATCTGCAAGATCCACAAAACCGTCGCAATATCAATGCTGACGACAAATTGCGCCCAATCTTTGGTAAAGACCAGGTCAGTATGTTTGAAATGACCAAGCTGGTTAGCACACACCTGAAGTAAATCAAAATTTAAAAGTATAAAAAACGGGCACAGGCCCGTTTTTTTATGCCTGATTTTATTAGGGGTCTTGACGCCGCCTTATTCATAACCCTGGCCCTTAGCCATGCTGTTTAGATGAATCCGTTGCGTGTTACGTAATGACCGTTTCAGGCTGGGTGCCAGATGGCCCAGTGAGCATTAAGGCCAACGTGATGAGGGAAATAAGGGGGAGGTATTGAATGGTAATAAATAACGCTCAATGAGCGCTCCATAAAAAAACCCCTTATGCGTTATGCATAAGGGGTTTTTCGGAATAAAGAGCCTGACGATGACCTACTTTCACGGATGTCCATCCACTATCATCGGCGCGAAGGCGTTTCACTGTCCTGTTCGGGAAGGGAAGGAGTGGGTCCACCTTGCTATGGTCGTCAAGCGTAA
>Ga0265293_10000251_pt1 | contig 133920 bp, 119 predicted proteins | sample Munlanlewell138R_FD_192505 | JGI IMG/M metagenome (GOLD analysis project Ga0265293, IMG submission 192505) | Leachate microbial communities from a municipal landfill in Southern Ontario, Canada - Leachate well 138R | ecosystem: Engineered > Solid waste > Landfill > Unclassified | place...
AAAAATTCAAGTCATGGGATGAAGGAATAACGGCGCAAATAGACCACTTGGCGCTATACGCAGGAGCCGCAGGATATCCCAAAGCGGGCACTCCGGACCCCCGACACTTCCCATACCTTAAAGGAACAGCAAAAACCATAGAGGAACTGGGAGGAAAATGGGCACCGTCAGCAGCATACGGGAAGGACATCGCAGCCATGATGACCAAGCTCGAGGGCACGAAGGCAGAGCCAGCAAAACCGGCCACACCGACACCGCCAGCTACAGGCGTTTTATACTACGTTCAAACAGGAGCGTATTCAGTAAAATCAAATGCAGACGCACAATACCAAAAGGTGAAAGCGGCAGGCTTTGACGCGATCATAAAACAATCCGGGAACCTTTACCGAGTACAAGCAGGAGCTTATAGCGTGAAAGCGAACGCGGACGCACAGGCGGCCAAGTTAAAGGCGAAAGGCTTTGACACTTACGTAACCACAACCGGAGGAACGCAAGTGGCTGCAGGCGCGGCACCAGCACCAGTACTCAAAAGCGTCGACGTAATCGCCAAAGAAGTGATTGCTGGCAAATGGGGAAATGGCGAAGCTCGCAAGCAGAAGCTCACGGCAGCGGGATATAACTACACCGCCGTGCAACAAAAAGTAAACCAATTATTAAGATAATAGGAGGAACAACACATGAACGAGAATTTAAACGAGATTTTAATAACACTGATACAAGCGGTAATCGTTCCGGCAATCCCGGTATTGGTAGCATTCCTCGTTAGGTATTTGAGAGCCAAGTCGGAGCAGGCGGCGGTTAAGATAAACAACGACCTTGTCAGGAGCTACACGCAGGAGGCAATAGAAGCCGTGCTTCAGGCGGTAACCTACACTTCCCAGACATACGTAGACTCGCTAAAAATGCAAGGTAGATTTGACGTAGACGCCCAAAAGGTAGCATTCGCAACAGCGAAGGAAGTCGCACTCGCATTACTGACGGAGGACGCAAAGAAAATGATAACCGACCTTTACGGCGACCTTAACGTATGGCTCGACACCAAGATCGAGCAGACGGTCAAAGAACAAAAGACTTTTACCATCGGCACAGCCGTACTGGAACCCATCAAAGAGACGGAACCCTAAAACACGCCGGAACTACCGGACGCCCCAGAGCCACCATACTCTGGGGCTTTTTTTATTGCCCAAAAACAGGAGATGAGAACAGGGGAAAATAATTCTCGGAATTTGGGAAATAGATATTGACTTATTAACCGATGGCGGTTTATAATGAGCGTAGCGAATAAGCAAGGAGGAAGGAACCATGAGCAAGAAAACGAGAAGAATAAGAGCCTACGGCAAAGAGAGCCGCATCCCGATGAGCCTTTCAAACTACATCTACGACACCGAAAAAGGATACGAAGGAGCAAAAAGAACCTTCATCGAGACGATAAACAGCCAGCCATTCAACGCAGGGAAAATCGCCGACACACTAAACAGGAACCCAAAGGCGCTCCGCCGGTTTACGGTAGCCAGCGAAACCAAAGACACAATCATACTCGAGGCGACAGACTTTCTCGGGAACATCGACTGCATCAGGATTACAAAGGAATAAGGAGGGCGAAACGATGACCAAGCAAGAATTCAAAGCACTAACCAAGAGGAGCTTCACAGACAGCGCATACACAGACATAGAAACGGTTTACACCTTCCACCCTTGCATAAGCGAGACGGAGGGAAAGAAGCAAATAGCCAGCCTTTACGACACCTACGGAACGAGGATCATAAAAGACATGCTGCCAACAGCGACGAAGGCCAGAGAGTACGAAGAACGCATAGCACAAAAGAGACATGAACTGGAAGCATTAAAGGACGAACTGGACGAACTAAGAAGCCCGGTAGCATAAACGCAGAGTGACGGAGGGCAAACCTCCGGCAATGCGGGAGCCAAGAGGCTGCGGTCACAACCCCGCAAACAAACAAGAGGAGGAATCGCCATGAGCAAACTCTACATCGAAGGAAAAAGAAACGGATACGGAACGGATCAATGCGGAAGGACGCTCACAGTAGGAGAGCTAATCGCCCTACTTTCAGACTTTGACGAAGACATGCCGGTCTACTTGAGAAACGACAACGGCTACACCTACGGCAGCATAACAGAAATAGACTTTAACACATCGGAAGACTTAGGAGAGGAGGACGAAGAAGAATGAGGATCATCAAAGAAGACCTGACGGGATGCATTAACAGGATAGCAGCGGGAACACCGGCGGCCAGATACTTAGTAATCAAGGAGCCAATAAACGAAACCGGCATTTGCAAAGAATTCAAGACAGAGACAGAAGCACAGGAATTCATACGCGAGCAAGGGAGGAATAAACAATGCTAAACCCAAAGGAACTGGCCAGAGGCCAAGAGCAGCACGAAACATTCAAGAGCAGCACAACCAGAAAGAAGGCAGTGCAGTATGACTACAGGCACACCGACGGGGAGCTGTTCTCCTGCGTAAAATCGACGCTGGACAGCTGCAGGGCAGCCAGAGACGCATGGCTCGAAAAAAGATAAAGAGGAGGCAGAGAACAATGGATAAACACAACCCAATGAACAAACACAGATACGCACACATGATTATAGGACTTATAGACACAGCAAAAGAAAAAATATGCGTCCTTGGAGCAGAGGACGCCCAGAAGGACACAGGCAAGATCAGGGAGATGATAGAGGACCTTGAGTGCTTCTGGAACTCAGACGGACGGCTGGGAACATCGAACTGGATAAAGTTTTTTGACGAGGAACTACAGAAAATGAAGGAGGAATAAGCATGAACAGGTACTACCTTACGCAAAGACCACCGGCACCCGGGAGCTTCCCGGGAAAGCCGGTCAACATGAAAGCATTCGACAATCGGAAGAACGTCGAAGAAATCGGACGACCGGCATGGGGATGGGTAGAGTACGAGGAGCCGCTGACGGAGAAGCAGGCAGCCGACTACGAGCTGAAAGAAGCAATCAGGCATACAGTCAAAATAGAGCTAAACGCTCAGGAGCTGAAATACCTCGCAGAATTCGCAAAGAAGCAGTATGAAGGAGCAAAAGCCAACCTCGGAACCAGAACCCCGATCCACGTCGTGGAGAGGAAAGAGGAGTATTTTTCACAGGGCGACGGAAACGAATGGCTCTGCGAGGACACGGAATACGAGGTATACAAGACATTTGATGAGATGCTCGAGGATTTAAGGAAGACCGGAAAAGAACTCCCGCCATACGACGAAGTCGAATACGAGGATGTGAATGAAGTCTGGATCAGCGACGAGGCAGCATACTGCGAAGCATACGGAATCCACGCCCAGCGCGGAACAATCATAGACACATACCGGCCCGTCGCATTCTTCCTGATCAGAGACGAGGCACTCCGATACAGAGACGGGTACCAAGCGCACAATTGCGGAGACTGTAGAATTTACACATACGGACTCGGCTACAGCAACGACGGCGACCTCCCAGTCTTCCGGGAACTCCTCATGAAGATGGGAAGACAGCTCGCGCAGGAAGGAGGAAGACCATGAACAACGCAGCGGCAGTCGGCTACATGATAAGAGCGGCTAAACAGACAGAGCTGGAAGATAAGGTTATAAAAATACTAGAAGTTTTAATGTTGGAAGAAATGGACTTCCACACCGAGCAGGAAGCGGAGAAAACATACTACAGTTATTGATTGAGGAGGATCGAACATGAGCACAAAAACACTAGGCGAATTCGCAACAGACGAGGAAATAAAAGACTTCTTACTTTACCATATGGACAGCGCAGACGACAGGAAGTCGAAGATAAACCCGGCATTAACAAAACAACAGGTATGGGACATAAATATGAACGCAGTTATGAAAGGAAAAATTACAAGAGTTAGAACTATAATAACAAAAAACATCACCAAGGAGTTCGGGAAACATTACGAAGTTTAGGAGGAATGAATATGAAAGGTTTGAGAAATAAAATCGCCGGAGCTTTATACGGCGTAGCAATAGGGGACGCGCTGGGCGCTCCCCTGGAGTTTATGAGCCAGGAACAAATAGCAAATAAACATGGCCGAGTTACAGAGATGATCGGAGGAGGCTGGCTCAACGTGGAGCCGGGAGAAATCACCGACGACACCCAGATGACGCTGGCCGTCGCGGAAGGCATACTGGAAGAACCAGAGAACCCCATCGAGGCAATCGGCGAGCGCTTCATAGCATGGGCAAGCAGCGGACCCAAGGACATAGGCGGAACATGCAGCCGCAGCATTCACGGAGCCGCCACAGGAGGCGCCAAAAGGCCGCCAGAGGACGCATGGTTCAAAGCAAGCAAAGACACCGCCAAAGCAAACGGAAGGCGCAGCGGAGGCAACGGAGCACTAATGCGCACGGTTTACCCCGGCCTTTACTACCAAGGGCGACTGATGGCAGTCGAAACGGCAGCAGCCATCGCCCAGATGACGCACTGGGACGAAGAATCAAACGAGGCTTGTGAAATTTACACCGACATGATATACTTAATAACCGAAGCGGTTAATAAGCACGGAGCCGCAGCCGACAAAGCGCAGATCGTAAAAGAGACACTGCACGGCACCAGATACGAAATATACCCGGACGCAAAAGAAACCGAGGAGCTGAACCCGACCGGATACGTCGTAGACAGCATGAAGTGCGCAATGGCCGCGGCGTTTTGGAACGTCGAGAGCTTCGAGAGAGCCGTAATAGACGCGGCGAACATGGGCGGAGACGCAGACACAATAGCAGCCATCACCGGAGGGATCGCAGGAGCCTACTACGGATACGAGGCAATACCAAAGAGATGGATAGAGACACTCGATCCGGAGACCAGGGCGCAACTTGACATATTGACCGAGGCGGCGCTCGCCAACAGAACCAGAGAGCAAAGGAGAGATTAACATGGCATACGGAAGACCACTGAAAGGGAGAACCAGGCGCGTACCCATTACGGTGCACGCTTCCGTCGGGACGCTCGACATCATAGACGACTACGTAGAAAAGCGCAAAACGGAACAGGAGCGGCAATACTCCCGGTCGGACTTTTGGAACGAGGCGGCCAACATGTACATGAAGCACCTCGGCATAGCTCCGGAGGAGGACGAAGAATAAAAAGCGTTCCAAAAGCGTACCGAAAAAAACGGAAGTCAAAACCAGACGAGAAAATGCGAATAATACAGGCAGGAAAAACACGAGAAAACAGCCAAATCCAAGATAGGATAAAGAGCTGTTATCGAGTGGGAGTAACTAGTAACAAAAATGTTGCTGACTATAAAGCTTTATAAATACATGCTTATAGAGATTTGTTTCATCAAAAAATAAAGGAATGATACTATTTTTATACTATTTCACTATAAATGATGAAAAAATGTTAGTAGCAGATTTTGTGTTTAGTTTTTATAAAATTTAACAATATGAGAAAAGAAAGTGCCTAGAGTTTGATTTATTATCTAAACTCTAGGTACTTTTTTATTTAGAGTGACATTTAGAGTGACATTTAGAGTGACATTTAGAGTGACATTTAGAGTGGCATAGGTTATACTCGATATGTGGAGGGATGGTTAATGAGAAAAGAAACAGAAATCCACAGGTGGGACTTCGTTACAATATCGGATGAAATGGTAATATAATATTAATAGACTAAGGAGGTCTACCATGTCATCAAAAAAACAACGAGCTAGATACGATGAAGAGTTCAAAAAGCGTGCAGTTCGGTTAAACTCCACAAGTGAAAGATCAGTAAAGGATGTTGCTGATAGTCTAGGTATTAATATCCAGACACTATATCGTTGGCAAAAACTATATACCCCTGATGGAGAAGTAACAAAGCTCTCACAAGCAAAAGACGAGAACAGTATTTTAAGGCAACGGATTGCAGAACTTGAAGAGGAAAACTACATATTAAAAAAAGCTACGGCCTTCTTCGCAAAAAATCAGAAGTAACAACAATAGATTGCTACAAGCTGATGGAAGAAGAAAATTACGCCAAGTCGAAGTGGGCCAAAGTATTAGGCGTATCAACATCTGGTTATTACAGTTGGTTAAAAGAGCGTGACAGCAGGGTTAGCAGAAAAGATGAGCTTCGTCCTTATGTAATTCAAGTATTTGAAGAAGGACGAGAAGTATACGGTGCTGAAAGAATCTGTGGTATTCTACGCAGCCGTGGTACAAAGGCCTCTTTTCCTGTTGTTTCAAGGGTAATGAGGGAAGAAAGACTCATATCAAAGCATATGAGACGAAGACAACGCTCTCTTACTGATAGTAGTGCTGCAAGGGATGATAGCTATGTAAACCTTGTTAAAGACCTAGAGATAACTGAACGTTTTCAGGTTCTTAGCAGTGATATCAGTTACATACCTACTGCACAAGGATTTGATTACCAGTGCAACATAATTGATGTATACAGCAAAGAAGTATTAGGAACTGCCCAAAGGTCTAATATGAAAGCTGAGCTGGTATTGGAGGCAATTAAGGTAGCTATAGCTAGGCAAAATTTGCCTAAAGGTCTGTACTTCCATAATGACCGTGGTTCTCAATATACTTCAAATCTAGTTAAAGATATGCTTAGTAAACTTAAGTGGCATGCAAGTTATTCAAGAGTTGGTACGCCAGGAGATAATGCTTGGAGTGAGAGTTTTTTTGCTTTATTGAAAAAAGAAGTAGTTCATAGGGCTAACTTTAAGACAAGGGAGGAAGCAAGAGAAAAGGTTTTCGAATACATATATGATTTCTATAATCCAACAAGAAAACAGAAATCTCTTGGCTATCTAAGTCCACATGAATTTGTTAAGATACTAGAGCCAGTTGCTCTAGCAAAAGTAGCTTAACATTTTGTCCGATAAAGTGTTGACGTCCCAACACATATTGTACGAAAAGTATACAATAAAGTATACAATAAAGTACATGATAAGCGCTTTAATGTATACAATAAAGTATACAATAACTTTTGGAGCATGATTGTAAAGCAAAATGTCCCAATCGTTAAAAAGTAGAGTAATCGTTAAATTGTTGAGTAATCGTTAAAATGGTGATTTAAAAATAAAAAAGACCTAAAAATAGGCTAATATTTGACTACTGCTAGTCTCCCTACTGGTGTCGGATAGGAGATTTTGCCCTTTCAGTCAAAGAAAAAAAGCATGATGACATTGTATCAAACCTATGCTTTCAATATGGCAAAGGACATGAGTATGATGCAAAATGCACCTGGTAGCCTTGTTTTCGTTTACCCCATGAACACACTTGCTTTTTCCGTTAACATATTTTGACCAAAATTTATGGTGCATACCATTGCACAAAACATAGGAATTGTGTAATAGCATATAATTTGTTAGTGTTATTCAAGTGTTTTGTTTTTTATATGACTATAAATAACTATATCATGTGAAATGTCACACAAAACCTCACCATTCTTTACTATCTTCATTTCTTTGAAGCCAAGTCTTTCGGGAATAGCACGGCTCTTTAAGTTATCAGTCGCACAGTGAATTGAAACTTTTTCTATGTATAATTCATTAAAAGCGTACGCAACTAAAGCGCGCACACAGTCTGTTACAATACCATCACCTTGAATACTTTCGGCTAACCAATAACCAATTTTAGCGGTGTTCGTATTTTTGTCAATATCATGAAGTTCAATGTTACCAACGTAATTGTTATCTAAAAATATCCCTAAAACTTTGTCAGTGCCATTGCTTGAGCGTTTCTGTCACGATTTAATAGTATTTGTTATATTATTGGAAGAGCTTGTTGTGTCAACCCACGGTAGCCATCGCCTAAGATAGTTGCGATTTTTGTTAATAACCGAGTAAACCTCAACAGCGTTTTCATCTGTTAAACTTTGCATATGTAAATTGTTTCGCACATCAATTTTCATATTTTCTCCCCTTAAAAATTTTATAAAACTCCCTGTCATTATATAATTGTATCAACGACAGGGCTTTTATCTGGTGGAGGCGGAGGGAGTCGAACCCTCGTCCGAAACAACTTCCGTGTTAACATCTACGTGCGTAGCCTACTCTTTAAATTCCCTTTATCATCCCTTGTAAGCCAGGTCTAATATTGGTAGCTTCATAAGTTTAACCTTGAACCTCAAAGCTTTGGCTTTTGGCTTTTCACGGTAAATGACACCCAAATCCGGAGCCCGTGATATCCGGTAGGATGCTTAGCAAGCTATATTAAGCTGCTAAGGGAGCAAAATTTGTTTTTGCGTTTATATTTATTTTCCCGTTTTTTAAAGAGGCCAACGAGAATCCTCTGCACGCCATCAACAGTTCAATCATCCCGTCGAAACCTTTACGCCCCCGAATAACTGCTGTCTTTCAGTCTTTTTTGTATTTCTCTGTCAGCTTCATTCTTACGGATTGAATCACGTTTATCATAGTGCTTCTTTCCTCTGGCTAAAGCTAACTCAATTTTCACCTTGTTCTTTCTAAAATATATTTTGGTAGGAACAAGGGTAAAACCTTTTTGTTGCATCTTAGAAAAGATCTTGTAAATCTCATCTTTGTGTAAGAGCAATTTTCTATCTCTATCAGGGTCTACATTATTAATATTCCCCTTATCATAGTGGGAGATATGCATGGCAGAGATAAAAACCTCTCCATCTTTGACATAGGCATAAGCATCTCTTAGGTTAACAGCACCATTTCTTAAGGACTTTACTTCTGTTCCCTTAAGTACAATTCCAGCTTCATAAAAATCTAGTAGTTCATAGTCAAATGAAGCCTTCCTATTATATGCAATTGTTTTAATGCCATCTTTTGTCAAAACAGCTCTCCTTTCAAGGTGATTATAGCATAGCAATGTGAAGATTCTGTTAAGTGTTACAAATATTTAATACAAATGAAAAAGAAGAGATTCTATATTAATTCATGAAATAGATATTGTTTATCTTCCAAAGTCCCTCTTCTAGAACTAAAAAGACCACTAGGGAGTTGTCTTTATGACTTTGATTAAAAAAGACTTGAGCTGTATTAAAGCTTATCTTGTAGTCCTTTATGGAAAAATCATTTAAGTAAGAGAAGGTAAAATCCTTTACAAAGTCCTTGTATTCAACTTCCCTGTTTTTTGGAGAACTTAAAACAAATAGTTGGTAAAAGTCTTTGGCCTTAAAAGCATTAAGATAATTACTAGATACTTCAAATGGATTATTATCTTCCATATTGTATATATAGTAGTTTTGGCTAATATCCTCTACTTCTCTTGTATCCATAATCAAGAAGTTGTCTGGTTCATATATATTTAAGTTGTTCCAAAACATATAGGAGTCCATTCCATATTCATTTAAGGCCCTTACTTGGTCTAGGATCTGCTCTGGCCCATAGTAATAGCCATACATAGAAAAATCTTGAATCCAAAACCTAATATCAGCCTTTATATTAAAGGCTCCATTAATTCTTAAAGAATCTTCTATGGCTCCTTTTACTACTTTATAGGGTTCTTTGTTTGGGTCATTATATGTATACCAGTTAGTACCCCTATAGTGGCTGGGATAAACCATAGGGCAGATATAATCAACTTCTTGGGTAAGGTTATACCAAACTTGCCCTATATCTATATTCAAAGGATCATCCCATAAATAGGCTACGCAACCAAATACATCAGCAGCTATCTTTACATTCAAAGGTTTAAGCTGAGATGCTGCCTTTTTTAAAAAAGACCTTATCTCTTCATCTTGTCTTACATTATCTTTTAAATACTTTTCTGAGACTGGAAACTGGGAAAACTTTTCAGGAAACCTAATATAATCAAATTGTATTTCATCAAACCCATATTGGGCAGCTTTTAGGGCTACTTCAATATTGTAGTCTTGAACTCTTTTGTCATAGGGGTTTACCCAAGAAGCCTTTGAATAATCTAGCCATGGCTGGTTATCAGAGATATTTATAGTGTATTCATGGTGCTTTGATAAAACATTATCTTTAAAGACCACTAGCCTAGCAATAGTATAAATACCATAGCCCTTTAGTTTTCTCATAATCTCTTCAATATTCTTCAAATATCCATTATTGCTTTGAAGCTTAGGAATAATATCTGAAGAAAAAGGAATGGTCACATAGCCAGAGTCATCTTTTACATTAATAACTAGACCATTTAAGTCACTAGCAAGTACTAGGCCTACAATCTTCTCAAAAGGAGAACAAGATGAAATCCTAGGTTCCAGCTCCTTTACCCTTTTAGTATTTTTCTCTCTTAGGGCTTCAATGTATTGTTTGTAGTGCTGCACATTTATATCCTCTAAAGAGCCTGCAGCTATATCAGCCCTTACATAAAGAGCCCTTATACCTAAATCTACATTCTCATCTTTAAGGGCATAAGACTTGTTTGAAAAAAGACCTATTAATAGACTTAATAGGAGCATAAAACATATTAGCTTGTTAACCTTTTTGTAAAAGACCTTCTTTTTCTTAATCATCCCCTTATTTATAACAAAAAAGCCTTTTTTAGACAAGTAACAAATCTGTTAGTCTTTCTTTATTTGTTTTTTTCTATGCTATAATTAAAGAAGAAATCTAGAGGTAATATTATGCATATACACATTATAACTGACCTTGAAGGAATATCCGGTGTTGACTCCATAGATCATATGGATACCGACTCTTCTTTATATTTTTATGCCTGCAAAAGACTTATGGTAGATACCAATGCAGCCATAAGAGGCTTTTTTAATGGAGGAGCCACAAGAGTTACTGTTACAGATGGTCATTATAGGGGTAAAAACTTTATTGATGAAGAACTAGATCCTAGGGCTGAAAAGATAAACCTTATAGACCTATACAATACAGGTATTTATAAGCAAGTTACTGCCATAGCCCAAATAGGTGCCCATGCTATGGCTGGAACACCCAATGCCTTTTTGGATCACACTCAATCTTCAGTCCGTTGGTACAACTATTATATTAACAAGGTTAAATGTGGAGAACTTGCCCAAGCTGCTGCCTTTTTCGGAGCTTATGATGCCCCTCTTTTAATGGTATCAGGAGATTTAGCAGCCTGTGAAGAAGCTGAATACTTTTTCCCAAAGGTGGCTACAGCTTGCGTAAAAGAAGCTTTTGAAAGAAACAAGGCCACTCTTTATGACCTTGATTATTGCGAAGCTTTAATTGAAGAAAAAGCTAAATACTCTTTATCTCTCTTTGGTCATGTTAAGCCCTACAAAGTTACAAACCCTATAGAGATAAAGGTGGAGTTTACAAGAGCAGACTATTGTGATGAAGTTTTACATAAAAAAGGTGTTGAAAGAATAGATGCAAGATCTGTTGTTAAGAAAATTGATAAGATAAGTGACTACTTATCTATAGTATTATAGGAGGAATATTTTATGGAAAAGAAACTGGCCCTTTATGGTGGAGAAAAAACTAAGACCACACCTTATGGTACAGGAAAAAAGTTTGGTAAAGAAGAATTAGTTCAACTTGAAGAGGCCTTAAACCAGAACACTCTTTTTTACTGGTCTGGAAACAAGGTAAAAACCCTTTGTGATAAGTTTGCAAAGATGTATGGTAAAAAGTATTGTGTAGCAGCTTCTTCTGGAACCGCTGCCCTTCATGTAGCCTTAGGTGCTCTTGGTATTACAGAAGGCGATGAAATAATCACCTCCCCTATTACTGATATGGGAAGTATAATTGGGGCTATGTATCAAAATGCTATACCAGTATTTGCTGATTTAGACCCCCACACCTATAATCTAGACCCTAAAAGTGTAGAAGCCTGTATTACAGAAAAGACTAAGGCTATTGTAGTTGTCCACTTAGCAGGCAATGCTTGTGAAATGGATGAGATTATGGATATAGCTAAAAGACATAACCTTTATGTAGTAGAAGACTGCGCCCAATCCTATATGACCAGATACAAGGGCAAGCTTGTTGGAACCATAGGAGATATGGGTTGCTTTAGCTTAAATGACTTCAAACACATCTCAGCTGGAGATGGTGGTATGGTTTTAGTAAACAATGAAGATTTCTATCAAAAAGCCTTTATGTTTGCAGATAAAAACTACAATAGATTTTCCGGCGGTGGAACAAGAGTACTAAGAGAAATAGAATTTTTAGCTCCCAACTACAGAATGAATGAACTAACTGGGGCTGTTGGAATTGCCCAATTGGATAAATTAGAAAATATCTGTGCTATTAGAAAAAAACATGGAGATAGAATCACAGAAGGTATAAAGGATATACCAGGAGTATTTCCTCATTTAGTAAAAGACTACAATGAAGCCAGCTACTGGTTCTATATGTTCAGAGTGGACCCCAAAGAAATAGGAACAGATATGAAGACCTTTACAGAGGCTCTACAAGCTGAAGGAATACAATGTCAACAAGGATACATTCCTGCTGTTGTTTATCTTTATGATATGTTCTTAAACAAAGAAGGCTATCTAGGAACTCATGCTCCCTTTGATTCCCACTATTATGGCAAGGAAATCACCTACAAAGAAGGCTTGTGCCCAGTAGCAGAAGAAATCTTAGAAACAGCTATTAGAGTGAATATCTCTGAGTTCTACACAGACCAAGATATTTCAGATATTATAAATGCAATAATAAAAGTAACTGACTACTTTAGAGATAAGAAATAGGAGGACAATATGTACAGAGTAGGAATGTTGGGAACAGAAAACTCCCACGCAATGGCCTTTGCCAAAGAAATATGCTTTAAAGAAGAATACAAGGACTTTAAAATCACTGCTTTTTATGCCCTTGAAAAAGAACCATCACAAAAGATCATTGACGAATGTAAGATTGAAGGTGCAGTTATAGTGGATGACCCTTTAGATATGATGGACTTGGTTGACTGTGTAATAGTCACCAATAGACATGGTAAATACCATAAGGACTGCTCCCTTCCCTTTATCAAAGCAGGAAAACCAGCCTTCATAGATAAGCCCTTTACCATAGATCCAGATGAAGCTAGAGAAATACTAAAAGCAGCCCAAGACAACAATGTTCCCCTTTCAGGTGGGTCAGGTTGTAAGTATGCTCCACAAATACTTGAGTTAGCTAAAGCTGTTAAAAATGATGAATTCGGAAAAATCTATTCTGGAACCATGAACTTCCCTGCTTCTACAGAAAGTGAATACGGTGGCCTATACTTTTATGCCTCCCATTTAGTAGAAATGACCCTTGCTGTCTATGGACAAGATGTAAAGGAAGTTTCAGCCTTCTTGAAAAATGGGCATATTACTGCCATTGCCCACTATGACAAGTATGACATTACCATGCAGTTTGCCAACTCTAAAAAATACTATTCAGTACTTTATGGAGAAAAAGGTGTAGATATAAAAGATATTGATATATCTGGTATCTTTGTTGCTGAATTTGGACTTTTTGTTGACATGATTAGAACTGGCAAGCCCCCTCATTCTTTTGATGAGTTATTAATGCCTGTACTAGTAATGAATGCCATAGAAAAATCCTTAGAAAGTGGTAAAACAGAAAAAGTATAATAATGAAATATTAAGAATTATTATCTTTTTACTAACCACAAAAACTATCTAGGATTTTCAATTACATCTTTGATTTAACAATTACATACATAAAAGCACCTAAGGGTGCTTTTGTTTTACTTCATTTTAATCTTATTTACTATTCTTATTTCTCTTCTTATTCTTCTTATTATTATTTACTATTCTTTTATAATAATCTCAACTATTAAACAAAGGGAAATTATCTTTTACAAGTCCTTAGTATAAAGAGGAGTATATATAAGTTTTCCATCTTCAACATGGGATTTCATAAGTTGAATGGAGTTTACTTCAATATCAATCTGAGGAAAGTCTTCTTTGTATTGCTCTAAATCCACTCCCTCTTTTAAAAGAACATCTCTTGCTAAAGTAAGATGAGGTATATATTCAGCATCTTTAATATAGAACTCATAAGAATTAAAGTTATCATAAAGTTGCTTGTAGATAGAATCTAGGTTGGTATTAGGTTGAATTCCTGCCCAGTAAAGGTCTCCAGTAGGACGTTTAAATTTACCTAACCTATTAACCTTCATAGTAAAGGGCTTAGCTTCAATGTTCTTAACACAAAGCTGGGCCAATTTTACTCTAGCCTCTCCTACCTCTCCAAGAAAGACCAAGGTAAGGTGTAAATTATCTCTTGGAACAAATCGTCCCTTTTTAGATCTTTCATATAAATCTTTTTGAATTGAAATGATTCGTCTTTGAATATCCGAATTAAAGTTAATTGCTACAAATAATCTCATGTTTTTATCCTCTGTTTAAATTATAGCATTAAAGGAAGAGTTTACAAAAGGAGAAAAAGCTACTATCGTAATATTTGGTTTTGATAATTAAATCATCCAGATAGGAATAATCAAATTGTCCTTATCAAATGCACTGAATTGCTCTGCCATACATAAAACTGCACTTGTACCTATTACAAGAGGTGGTTTCTTTATTACACCAAAATTACTTACAAGTCTCCTGTCAGGCTTTACTGCCTTTTTAATTTCTAAAGGATGAAGCTTGCCATCTCTTTCCATAATTATATCAATTTCTTTAGAGTCACGATCTCGGTAAAAGTATAAATAGGGTTCGAGGCCAGCATTTTGATAACTTTTCATAATTTCAGATACAACAAAATTTTCAAGCAAAGCCCCACTCATAGCTCCGTTTAAAGCTACCTCAGGTGAAGACCATTTAGTCAAATAGCAAACAAGACCAGTATCATAAAAATATACTTTTGGTGTTTTAATTGTACGTTTTAGCACATTTGCAGAATATGGATGCAGAAGAAAAATTATTCCTAAAGTCTCAAGTATATTAATCCAGTCTTTTGAAGTCTGAATATCAATATCTGCATCTTGGGCAAGCCCATTGTAATTTAATAACTGTGATGTCCTAGCTGCAACAGCTGTAATAAAACGGTTGAATTTCAAAGAATCTACCATACCAGAAATATCTCGTACATCACGCTGTATATAGGTTGAAATATATGAAGAATAGTAAATGTCTCGATCTAAATACTGCCCACTGACTAAGCCTGGCATTGACCCTTTCCAAATACCTTCATACATTTCAGGTACAGTAACTGATTTAATGTTTTTACTTTCTTCTAGTAAACTATCAAAGTTAACCATAAAAGGAAGAGGCGGATTACCCATGATTTCTCGTTGTGATAAAGGTGACATATGTAAAAGAGCAACTCTTCCTGCAAGGGTTTCACCTACTCCCCTCATCAATGAAAATATTTGTGAACCAGTCATCCAAAAATCACCAGGATTTTGGTGCTTATCAATATGTATTTTAATGTATGTAAATAACTCAGGAGCATATTGAATCTCATCAATTAATACTGGAGGACTATGCAACTGTAAAAACAAGGCAGGATCATTCTTAGCCATATCTCTCATGGTAAAATCATCAAGCGTTACATATTTTCTACCAACATTCTCTTTTTCTGCTAATTTACTCAGCATGGTTGTTTTACCAGCTTGTCTAGGTCCAGTTAATAAAATTGCTGAAAATGAACTACTTAGTTCCAATATACGGTTTTCCATATGACGAAAAATATATTCCATTGCTTTACCACCATACAAGATTAATGAGTTTTGTCATCCTTATTATAATCGAAGAATAATATGCGGTCAATGAATTTTACGGCAGATTTCTATACTTTACTAAAAATAGCCGAAGTTCTCTTTTATAGGATTATTTTAAGTCAATTTCAACATGCAAAAAAAGGAGCATAAAAACTCCTTTTAAAATCTGCATAACACTATTTGCTAGTGCATATGTATGTATTTTTATAAAAGCCCATTAAAGTTTAGAGGGCAAAATCTCTTACTCTCCAAGGTTCTGAAACGTTCTTTCTTAGCATATTTACAACACCATCTTTAGTAATGGTTTGGCCATTAACTTCATAGGTAATTTTGCCATAAAAAGCTGCAAAATCGCCTCTAATATCTGCTGCTGTATATTCTACTTTTAGAGATTTCAAGAAAGCAGCTGGATCATCTACTGAGAAAGGAACTAATTTTCTTACTATGGCATAAATAACTTCTTCATCAGTTTTTTCACTTAAGAAAACTTCCAGAGATTTATTTCCGCGAATTTCTCTAATTGTTTCAACTGCCATATTGTCAAACATTCCTTGAATGTCCAGAGCATTTGCCTTTTCTATAAAAATAAATACTGAGTCTTTTACTTTATCTTTAGGTCCGCAGCCTGCAAGCGATAAAACAGTTAGCATTACCAAAACTAAACTTGCAACTCTAATTATTGTACTTTTTTTCATGTATTACTCCCTTAATTATTAAATAGTCTACTCTACTGATATTATATAAAAATAATGGACATAACAACAGTATTTGAGTAAATAATATTTTTTTCTTGTAATAAGTTAAATAATCCCTATTTATTATCCTGTTCTCTTATTTCAGTTCGCCTTATTTTCCCATTTATAGTCTTTGGAAGCTTTTCTACAAATTCTATAATCCTAGGATATTTATATGGAGCAGTTTCTGCTTTAACATAATCTTGCAATTCCTTTATTAGGCTTGTATCTCCTTTAATACCATTGGATAAAACAATTGTGGCCTTAACCAGCTGACCTCTTATCTCGTCTGGCACTCCAGTAACAGCACTTTCTAAAACCTTAGGGTGGGCATTTAAGACACTTTCAATTTCAAAGGGCCCTATTCTATAGCCTGACGACTTTATAATATCGTCATTTCTTCCCACATACCAAAGGTAACCATCTTCATCCTTCCAGGCAGTATCCCCTGTGTGGTAGTAGCCATCAAACATGGCACAATCGGTCATCTCTGTATTTCTGTAGTAGCAGTCCATAAGGCCATCTGGAAAGGGATCCATTTTTATGCAAATTTCTCCTATTGCTCCCGCTGGACAAACATTACCTTCTCCATCTAAAAGCTCTACTTGATACTGGGGAGATCCTTTTCCAATAGAGCCTGGCTTTGGTACCATATTTATCAGGTTACAAATAGCCAAGGTAGTTTCTGTTTGCCCAAAGCCTTCCATAAGTTTTACCCCAGTAGCCTCTTGCCATATTTTAAATATGTCTGGATTTAGGGCTTCTCCTGCTGTGGTTGCATATTGTAAGGTGGATAAATCAAATTTTTCTAAGCCTTCTTTAATAAAAAATCTATACATGGTTGGTGGAACACAAATGGTGGTAATCTTGTACTTTCCAATAAGTGATAAAATCTCACTGGCATCAAACTTGTCATAGTCATATACAAAAACTCCCGCTTCCATAATCCATTGGCCATAGAGTTTTCCCCAAACAGCCTTGCCCCAGCCAGTATCTGCTATGGTAAAGTGTAAACCTTCTGGGTCTACATTGTGCCAATGTTTGGCTGTTAAAAGGTGGGCTAATGAGTAGGAATGATTGTGTAAAACCATCTTAGGATAACCAGTTGTACCTGATGAAAAATACATTAATAAAGGCTCTTTAACATGGGTATCTATTCTTTGCCAAGGCTCATCCTTAATCTTTTCAATTCCCTTATCAAAGTCATGCCAGTTTTCTCTTTGCCCTTTAACAATTATTCTTGTTTCTAAGCTGGGACACATTTCTAGCACGTCATCAATGGACTGACAAGCATTTCCTTCTGCTGTACATATTACAGCTTTTACTGAAGCTGCATTTATCCTGTATTCTGCATCATGGGGTGTAATCATAAAGGTAACCGGTATCATGACAGCCCCCAGTTTTTCCAAGGCTACTGCTATATACCAAAATTGATAGTGTCTTTTTAAGATGACAATAACAGGGTCTCCTTTTTTAATTCCTAAAGAGCTCAAGTAATGGGCAGTCTTATCTGACAAAACCTTCATATCTTTAAAAGAAAAGGTTCTTTCTTCCCCATTGGGATGAACCCAAACCATGGCCCTTCTATCAGGGTCATTTATGGCTATGTCATCTACTATGTCATAGGCAAAGTTAAAGTTGTCAGGATATTTTAGCTTATAGCTATCCAAGACCTTATTCTCATCATATGTTTCTTCTACATACCTTAAATTTATATTTCTCATTAATATACCCTTATTTTTGTTTTATATTATTACTATTACTACTTACTTATATCCTTCATTACAATGGCTAAGAAGGTGCAGTCTTTCCCATTAGTTGCAATCATTCCATGATCTACTGAAGAATTGTAATATACTGAGTCTCCAGCATTTAGAATCTCTGTATGCTTTCCATGTGCAAACTTTAAAGAACCTTCTAAAATATAGTTGAACTCTTGTCCATCATGCTTATTCATCTTTATTGGAAGGTCCTCTTCTTCAGGCCTATATGGGGCTCTTACTAAAAAAGGTTCAGAGGTCTTGTTTTTAAAATAGGCTGCTAGGTGATTGTAGGTAAAGCCCTCCCTCCTATTAATTACTAAACCCTTTCCCCCTCTTACTATGGTATATTGGCCTAGGTTAGGATTTTCTCCTGTTAAAAGCTCCACTATATCCACTTGAAACTTTTCAGCACACCTATACAAAAAGGTGAAGGAATAGTCAGATGACTGGCCCTTTTCCAATATTTCATACTCTTTTTCACTTACATTTGCAGCTTTTGCCATTTCTTCTATGGAAAAGCCCCAAATTTCACGCAAGCTTCTAATTCTTTGAGCAATTTCATGTATTTTTGGATCCATTCTTCACCTCCAAGTAGGAATTTAACTCATATTTTACCCATAAAGTCTAGGTCATGCAAGATTTTTCTTAATCTTAGGCCCTAAACTTTATCACTTAATATAATTTTGTTTTATTTCTTTACATCTAGTGCTATACTAGAAGATAAGAATTTTTGGAATGTGTAAATGAAAGAACTTAAAAAATTAATTATAATATGTGGCCACTATGGTAGCGGGAAAACCAATTTCACAGTCAATTTGGCCCTAGATATAGCTAGCAAGAATAATAGAGTTTTAGTAACCGATTTAGACATAGTAAATCCTTACTTTAGAAGCTCTGATTTTTTAAGCCTTTTTCAAGAACATAAGATTGAATTAGTAGCCCCTGTTTTTGCAGGGACCACAGTGGATGCTCCCCAAATAAGCGCTTCTGTTACCAGGGCTTTTTCCTTTGATGGCTATTCCATAATAGATTTAGGAGGAGATCCAGTAGGTGCAACTGCCATAGGACAATACTTTTCTTCCATTAAAGATATTGACTATGACATGCTCTATGTCATAAACCAGCACAGAGCAGAAAGTAAAAATCCAGAAGATGCCTATGAAATTTTACAAGATATTGAAAGGGCATCTAGACTAAAGGCCACATATTTGGTAAATAATAGTCATCTTCAAGAGTTTACAAACCTAGACATGATTAAGCAATCTGAATCATATGCTAAAAAAGTTTCAAGATTATCAGGTCTAGACCTGTGGGCTACTACAGTAAATAGAGAACTTTTAGAAAAAGAGGATGGGGACATATCTAATATTCCCAGCCCATATATTATAGATATATATGTTAAAAAACCATGGGAACAATACAAGGAGGGCTATAATGGCTAAAGCTTTAATCAACCAGGTGCTATGCAAGGGATGTTCTATGTGTATAGTGGTCTGTCCCAAGAAAATAATTGTATTATCAGATAAAATAAATCAAAAAGGATACCACCCTGCCATAGTTACCGACCAATCAAAATGTATTGGCTGTAGTGCTTGTGCAATAATGTGTCCTGATGTAGCAATAAGGGTAGAAAGGTAGGTAGAATATGACAAAGGTTTTAATGAAGGGAAATGAAGCCCTAGCAGAAGCTGCCATAATGGCAGGATGTAGACATTTCTTTGGCTACCCCATAACTCCCCAAACAGAACTGGCAGCCTACATGGCAAAAAAGATGCCTAAAATTGGTGGAGTTTATCTACAAGCAGAATCTGAAATTGCAGCAATAAATATGGTACTAGGTGCCTCTGCTGCTGGAAAAAGAGTTATGACCTCTTCATCTTCCCCAGGTATAAGTTTGAAGTCTGAAGGCCTTTCATACATTGCTGGCTCTGATTTACCTGCTGTTATTGTAAATGTTCAAAGAGGTGGTCCTGGTCTTGGGGGAATTCAACCTTCTCAAGCAGACTATTGGCAGGCTACAAGAGCCATTGGTCATGGAGATTTTCACCTAATGGTCTATGCCCCTTCTACCATTCAAGAGATGATGGATTTAGTAAAATTGGCCTTTGATAATGCAGACAAGTACAGAATGCCTGTTATGATTTTATCCGATGGAATGCTGGGCCAAATGATGGAGCCTGTAGAATTAAATGAAAAGGAAGGCTTTACTGAAATTGAAAAGCCTTGGGCTGTTACAGGCCATAAAAATAAAAGAGAACACAATGTAGTAAACTCCCTTTATTTATCTCCTGCTAGATTAGAAGAGTTAATAAAAGAGCGTTTTGCCAGATATGATGTAATTAAAAAAGAGGAACAAAAAGCAGAAGAGTATTTAGCAGATGATGCAGATATTTTGATTGTAGCTTATGGAGCCTCTTCAAGAATTTCCAGAACTGCAATAAATGAAGCTAGAAAAGAAGGTATAAAAGTAGGTATGGTTAGACCCATAACTCTCTGGCCTTTTCCTGACAAGTTTATTGAAAAACATATTGACCATTCAAAGGACTTTTTATGTGTGGAAATGAGCATGGGTCAAATGCTGGATGATGTTAAACTAGCAGTTAATGGGAAAAAACCAGTCCACTTTAGCGGAAGAACCGGAGGCATGATTCCTTCTCCTCAAGAGATTTTGGACAAGATAAGAGAAATTAAGGAAGGTAAGTAAAATGACTGTAGTTTTTGATAAACCTAAAGCATTAAGAGATGTACCCTTTTCCTATTGCCCTGGCTGTACTCATGGTATAATCCACCGTTTAGTAGCCCAAGCAATAGATGATTTAAATATTGAAGGAGATACTATTGGGGTATCCCCTGTGGGTTGTGCAGTTATGAACTATGACTTTTTTGCCTGTGATATGGTACAAGCCCCCCATGGAAGAGCTCCTGCTGTGGCAACAGGTATAAAAAGGGCTAACCCTGAAAATATAGTGTTTACCTATCAAGGTGATGGAGACTTGGCAGCTATAGGGACAGCTGAAACTGTACATGCAGCGGCTAGAGGAGAAAACATTACCATAATATTTGTAAATAATGCCATTTATGGTATGACAGGAGGCCAAATGGCTCCTACCAGCCTAAAAGACCAAATCACTCAAACAACCCCTTATGGAAGAGATACTAATTACTCTGGTTATCCCATTAGAGTAAGTGAAATGCTAGCTACCATTGAAGGAGCTGCCCTTATTCAAAGGGTATCTGTAGACTCTGTTAGAAATGTAAATCAGGCACAAAAAGCCATTAAAAAGGCCTTTGAATACCAAATTGCTAAAAAAGGCTTTACCTTAATTGAAGTACTATCAACTTGTCCCACCAACTGGGGTTTAGACCCAGTGGAATCTTTAGACTGGTTGAGAAAGCACATGATGCCACACTATCCACTAGGAGTCTTTAAAGATATTGGGGAGGAAAAGTAATGAGTAATATTAATATACTTTTAGCAGGTTTCGGAGGACAAGGAATTCTTTTTATGGGCAAAATGACCGCCTATTCTGGCCTAATGGATGGCAAGGAAATCACCTGGCTACCCTCCTATGGCCCAGAAATGAGAGGAGGAACAGCCAACTGTTCAGTCTGTATATCAGATGAACCCATAGGTTCTCCTTTAGTAACTCATCCAGATATCTTGGTTGCCATGAACCTTCCTTCTTTGGAAAAGTTCGAAAATGATGTAGTAGCTGGAGGCATGATATTTGTAGACTCTTCAATGATAGACAAAAAAGTTGAAAGAGATGATGTATCTGTTTTTTATGTCCCTGCAACAAAATTAGCAACTGACCATAACTTTGAGGGTCTTGCCAACATGATTATGTTGGGTAAGGTCTATAAAGAAGCAGGCTTTTGTACAGAATGTGCCATAGATGAGGCCTTAAGGGCTTGTGTATCTGCTAGAAGAATTGAAATGATTGAGACTAATAAAAAAGCTCTCAAACTGGGAGAAGATTGGATAGATGCATAAAGCATCATAGCTCTTGGTAACAAAGTTACAAAAGAATAATAATTGTCACAAGTTCGGCGGATTTATTGATATAATGAAGCCGATATTTTATAAGGAGAAGAAACCTTGAAAATTTACCAAATTAGAATAAATGATTTAAAAAATCCAACAATTGACAGCTTACCTTATCTTTCTTGGAAAACAGAAAGTGAGCAATCAGCATATAAAATACAGGTAACCTCTAGTAAAACTAAGGAATTAGTAATGGATACAGGCTACATCAATAGCCCCAATTCTTTATACATCCCCATACATGCCAACCTAAAGCCTTTAGAAGAATACAAGGTAGAAATATTTGCTAAAGACCTAGAAGATAAAGAAATGGAAAAAGGAACTTCCTACTTTACCACAGGTAAACTTGACTCAAAGTGGCTGGGAAAATGGATTAGAGCCTCTTTTGCCAAAGATAGAGATGAAAAAAACCAAAGGTCCTCTTATCTTAGAAGAAACTTTAGTCTTAAGAAAGATATAAAGAGGGCTACTTTAGTAATTTCTGGCCTTGGCCAATTTTATGCCACCATAGATGGAAAAAAGATATCTGATGACTTTTTACCTACTCCCTACACCGACTACTCTAAACAGGTCCAATACAGGGTCTATGATGTGAAAAGTTTATTGGATAAGGATAACCTAAAAACTAATGAAACTTTAAAAAATGAACATACCCTAGCAGTAATCCTAGGTAATGGCTTTTACAATTCTACCACTAGAGACCCCTGGCAATCTGCTACAGCTATCTGGAAGGATTGTCCTAAACTCTTATGCGAATTACATATTGAGTATACAGATGATACCAGTGACTTGATTGTAAGCGATGAAAGCTGGAAGGGCTCAAAAGGTCCCATCATCTTTAACCAAATGAGACATGGTGAACACTATGATGGAAGACTTTTTGAAGAAGGTTGGGATTTACCATCTTTTAACTGCAACCACTGGTCAGATGCCAAGTTTGTTAGAGCACCTGGTGGCAAGTTAAAGGTTATGGAAATGGAAGCTATAAAGCTAAGAGAAAAATTTAAACCCATAAACAAATGGAAGAGCACCAGAGGCTGGATATTTGATGCTGGTAAATCCATGGCTGGAATTATAAATATAGGGTTGGAAGGAAAAAAACACTCTAAAATAACTATAAGATACAGTGATCTTGTATATGAAAGTGGAAATCTTAACCACGAAGAACTTTCCAGCTTTAACCAAGATGCCCCCTTCCACACAGATATATACATTAAAGGTAGCGATGAAAGAGAGTATTTTGCCTGTAAATTTACCTATCATGGCTTTAGATACATTGAAGTTCAAGCTAATTATGAGCCCTCTATAGATGATATTGAAATTCTATCCATATCTAATGACCTAGAATACAGGTCTACCTTTACATCATCTGATGAGGTTGTAAATCAAATACAAAAAATTACCTTAAATGCCTCTGAGTCCATGTTCTTTTCCTTAATGGCCTCTGATACAGCCAGAGAGCAGACCTCTTGGACTGGAGACACTGGCCTTTCAGTAGAACAACTGGCCTTCAACTATAATTCCATGGCCTTTTTCAGAAATTGGCAGCAGGTCTTAAGAGATGCCCAATTGGAATCTGGTACAGTTTCTTGTATTGTTCCTTCTGCAGGTTGGGGCTACAACTCCTTAAATGGACCAGATTGGAGCCACCCCATGTATGAAGTACCTACACAGTTCTACAGATACTATGGGGATAGTAAAATGATAGAAAACAACTTTGCTGCCCTTTCTAAATATTGCGACTATTTAGATACAATGGCCAATGATGGTATCTTAAATTATGGTCTAGGAGACTGGTGTCCTCCCTTTATAGGAAAATCCATCTCTGTAAACATGGAATCGTTTAAGTGTCCCATTGCAGTTTCAGATACTGCCTATTATCACTCTGCCCTAAGAGCAGCTAAAAGAAATGCTGAAATTCTAAATATGCCAGAAGTAGCTAAAGATTTTGAAAAAAGAGCTAACTTTGTAAAGGATGCCTTTAGAAGAGAGTTTTTCCAAAAGGATACCTTTAGTGTAAAAGGAGATTGTCAAACCGCTACAGCTATGATGATTTTCCATGATTTAGCAGATGATGATGAAATTCCTGGCCTAGTTAACAAGTTGGTTGAACAAATTCATGAAAATAATGATCGCTTAGATTTTGGCATTCTGGGCATGAAGGCGGTTACAAATGCCTTAGGACAAAATGGTCATGCTAAGCTGGTACTTAAAATGATGACCACACCAGGCTTTCCTTCCATGAAATATTGGTTAGATTTAGGTGCTACCACCTTAAGAGAATGCTGGAATGGTGAAGGTTCTCAAAACCACCATATGTTCTCCCCCATATCTGAATTCTTCTATAAATACGTAGCTGGTATCTATCCTGACAGATTAGCTAAAGGCTTTGATATATTACGCTTTGTGCCTCCAACAGACCTTGACATGGACCACGCAAAAGCCACTGTTGACACTCCCTTTGGATTAAGTGAAATCTTCTGGCAAAAAGAAGACAACAAATTTACCATTGACCTAGTGGTCCCCCACAGCATAAAGGCTACCCTAGCTTTACCTTTAAAGATTAATAATAGAGATACCTTAGCCTACCTAGAAAAAACAGACTATACCTTTAAACTAGACCAAAAGAGCAACAAATATATTGTTAAACTAAATCATGGTAAGCATAGCTTTGTTTTGTAGAAGATAATTTACAGATTGAATTATAGATAAAAAGTTATTAATAATATATATAAAAATACCTCCATATAGATACTCTAAGAACTAGAATCTACTTTGGAGGTTTTATTTATCTTTTAAATTTACCTTTATTTACTACAAAGTAATCTTTACAATATCCCCTTCAGCAGAATAAACCTCAATAAGGTCCAGCTTTTTATACTTTTTCTTCATAAGCTTTAAGGCCTCTGCCATTTTCTTGAAATCTTTTTTATCAATCTCTTTTTCCATATTCTCCCTTAACCATTTGTTCATCATTTTGAGACCTATGGGCCTTGTTATGGGAGAATAAAACAAGGAGGTGGGAATAGGTATAAAGATATTGACACCCTCTGATTTAACTCTAATCTTCATCTTATTTACTCCACCAAAATCTCTACAATATCCCCATCAGCACTTTCGACTTCTATGAGTTTTCCTAAAACTCCCTTTTCTACCAAGTCTAAAATTTGCTTTAAATCAACCCCTTTTAGGGCATCTTGATTATTTATCTGGGGAATATCCATACCCATATCTAATCCAATTTTCACTAATGGCATAGGTAGATTTACTCTTACCTTATCCCCCTCCGCCGAATCCACAATGATTCGAAACATCAAATCATCAAAGTTTTTACGATCCTTTTCTTCTACTAATCTTACCTCTTGTTGAGGTGGATCATTAAAAAGCTCATCCACTGTTATTCCTAGAATTTTTGCTAATTGTGGTAGGGTCATAATATCAGGATATGATATATCATTCTCCCATTTAGATACTGCTTGTGCTGTTACATTAAGCTTTTGAGCTAATTCTTCTTGGGTAATCCCCTTATCTTTTCTTAGGTCCGCTATCTTTCTTCCTAGACTTTTCATTTTTTTATCTCCTTCTTTAATATACTTGTTTTTCCCGCCTTTATCAATAAATGCACCTTGATTTTATCTTTGGGCCCTTTTCAAAAGAAGATATGAATAGTTGAAAAAGGCCTCTTTTTCACAACCACTAGTTGAATATTCCCTAAACCACTGGTTGAGTTGGGTATTTTGTAGAAAAAACATAGAAATATGTGAAGATATATAAAGATATAGAACAAACAAAATGTAAAAAATAATTAAAATACAAATGTAAAAAATAATAAAATAATAAAAAAATAAAATAGGATGTTAAGGATATATTAAGTAGGTATTAAAAGATAGATATTATTCATTAATTATGTATAATATGAATAATATATGCAATATTATCATAATTTATCAGTATTTATTCATTTTATTGTTGACATTATGCAACATCAATGTATAATTACTCTAAATAGAGAAAAATGATCTATCAAAAAGGAGTAAAATCAGTTGTTGACTGAATTATGGGAAAAGTTATGATTAAAGTTTTCATAGATGGTTCTGCTGGAACTACAGGTTTAAAGATTGTAGAAAGAATGGAAAAAAGAGAAGATGTCTTGCTTTTAAGTATTAGTGAGGATAAGAGAAAAGATCCTTTAGCTAAAAAAGAAATCCTAAATCAAGCTGATGTGGTTTTCTTATGCCTGCCAGATGAAGCTGCTAAAGAATCAGTATCTTTAATAGATAACCCATCCACAGTGGTAATAGATACCTCCACTGCCCATAGGACCAATCCTGATTGGGTTTATGGCCTTTTAGAATTAGGTGATGAAGTTTATGAAAGCGTTAAAAGCAAAAAAAGAATCTGTGTTCCAGGCTGCCATGCCTCAGGATTTATAGCCCTAGTTAATCCCTTAATTGAAAGTGGCCTTGTGCCTAAAGATTATCCTTTTTCTTGCACTTCTTTAACTGGCTATTCTGGTGGAGGAAAAGCTATGATAGCAGATTATGAGGATATTGATAGAGATCCTTCTTTATCTCTTCCTAGAATATATGCTCTAGGTCAAGAGCACAAACACTTAAAAGAAATGAAGCACTTTACTAAGATAAGCAACTTTCCTAGCTTCACCCCTATTGTTCTAGATATCTATTCCATGATGTGTGTAATAGTTAATATTGAACAAGAAGGATTGGAGTACAAGAAAACTTTGGATGTATTTAAGAAAAAGTATGAGGGTAGACCCTTAATAAAGGTAGAGGGCAATGAAGAGGTCTTTTCTCAAACCTTTTTGCCAACTGATTTAATGAAGAATAAAGATTCTATGGTTATAAAAATAGGGGGGAAAGATGGAAGAATTTCTCTTATGGCCCTTTATGACAATTTAGGAAAAGGTGCCTCTGGGGCAGCCCTACAGTGCTTTAATGTACTAACTGGCTGTGATGAGACAAGTAGTTTAAATATTTAAGATTTTGGAGAAGATTATGAAATACATTGATGGTGGCATAACCGCCCCAAAAGGCTTTAAGGCCAATGGAATACACTGTGGCATTAGAAAGAATAAGGATAAGCTGGATTTAGCTTTAATAGTATCGGATATAAAAGCTACTACAGCCTCTGTATACACAAAAAATGAAGTTAAGGGAGCTCCCATATATATTACCAAAGAAAATACCAAAGATGGTTTTGCCCAGGCCATTATCTGCAACTCAGGTAATGCCAATACCTGTAATGAAAATGGCCTAGAGGTGGCTAAGGCCATGTGTGACCTTACAGCTAAAGGCTTAAATATTGATTCTTTAGATGTAATTGTAGCTTCCACTGGTGTTATTGGACAAAAGCTAGATGTAAGCCCTATTGCAAAGGGTATGGAATCTTTGGTTGAAGGTCTATCTGTATCAAATGGAAAGTTAGCCCAAAAAGCCATAATGACTACAGATACTATAGAAAAATCTGTAGCAGTCAGTTTTGTAATTGATAATAAGGTTTGTGTTATTGGGGGCATTGCTAAGGGCTCTGGAATGATTCATCCCAACATGGCTACCATGCTTTCATTTATTACTACCGATGTAGCCATTTCATCTGATCTTTTACTAAAAGCCCTAAAAGAAGATATTATAGATACCTTTAACATGGTAAGTGTGGACCAAGATACCTCTACCAATGATATGGTCTCTATCTTAGCCAATGGTATGGCTGGTAATAATCTAATTGATAAGATAGGTAAAGACTTTAACACCTTCAAAAAAGCCCTATTTCTGGTTACATCTAGTTTAAGCAAACTTATAGCTAAAGATGGTGAAGGTGCAACAAAGATTATAGAGTGCCAAGTGACTGGAGCAAAAAACAAGTGCACAGCTAGAGACATCTCTAAATCTGTAATTTGTTCTAACCTTGTAAAAACTGCCATGTTTGGAGCAGATGCCAACTGGGGTAGAGTTTTGTGTGCTATTGGCTATGCAAAGTATAAGACAGATGTGAATAAGGTGGATCTGTCCTTCATTTCAAAAGCTGGTCAAGTAAATGTTTGCAAAGGCGGCTTTGGCCTAGATTTTGATGAGATAAAGGCTAAAGAAATCTTAAGCCAAGATGAAATAACCATAAAAGTAGAACTAAACTCAGGAAAATCTAAAGCTACAGCTTATGGCTGTGATTTAACCTATGACTATGTAAAGATAAATGGAGACTACAGGACTTAAAAGGAGACAAATATGATTATAGATAATGCAAAAAGAGCAAAAGTATTAGTAGAAGCCCTCCCCTACATACAACAATACAACAATAAGATTGTGGTAGTTAAGTATGGTGGAGCTGCCATGACAGATGAAAACCTTAAAATCAATGTAATGAGAGATATAGTTCTCATGTCTTCTATTGGAGTTAAGGTGGTCTTGGTACACGGTGGTGGTCCTGAAATTTCTAAGATGCTTAAAAAGATAAATAAAGAAAGTACCTTTGTAGATGGTCTTAGAGTTACAGACCAAGAGACAGCCGAAATAGTACAAATGGTTCTTTGTGGTAAATTAAATAAAGACCTGGTAGCCATGCTCAACTCTTTTGGTGGTAAGGCTGTTGGAATATCTGGCCACGATGCCAACCTAATAAATGCCAAGGTGCTAGATGAGAAATTAGGCTTTGTTGGAGATATTACAGATATAAATATAGATATAATTACAGACCTTTTAGAAAAAGGCTATATCCCTGTAGTATCCACAGTTGGCTCTGATAAGCAGTCCAACTCCTACAACATTAATGCAGACACTGCCTCAGCTGCCCTAGCAGGTGCCCTAGAGGCAGAAGCCCTCATAACCATGACAGATACCCCTGGACTTTTAAGAGATAAGCATGATGAAAAATCAATTATTTCACAAATCAGCATATCCAAGGCTGAGGGCCTCATAAAAGATGAAATTATTGATGGAGGCATGATACCTAAGATAAATTGCTGTATTTATGCTGTAAGAAGAGGGGTAAAAAGAGTCTTCATAATTGATGGCAGAATCCCCCACTCCATACTAATTGAAACCTTAACAGATGAAGGTCTAGGAACTATGTTTGTGAAATAATAATAATAATAAATAAAATTAAGAGAGAAGATTAATTAATCTGTATGAAAGAGTAGAAGAAAAATGATTAATAAGGATTTATTGGAACAATATGATAAGTATCTAGCTAAGACCTACAATCGCTTTATGTTAGGTATAGTTAAGGGTAAAAAGGATCTAGTCTATGATTCTAATGGTAAAGAGTATATAGATATGAACTCTGGCATAGCTGTAAATACCTTTGGTATTAATGATGAATCTTGGAAAGAAGCGGTTATCTCACAACTAAACAAGGTACAACATACATCCAACCTCTATTACAGTGAACCCCAAGGCCAGCTTGCCCAGCTTTTATGTGAAAAATCTCATATGAAAAGAGTCTTCTTTTCCAACTCAGGAGCTGAGGCTAACGAATGTGCCATAAAAACAGCTAGAAAGTATAGTCATGATAAGTATGGAAAAAATCGTCATGTAATAATAAGTCTTGTAAATAGCTTTCATGGTAGAACCATTACTACCCTTTCAGCAACAGGACAAGATGTATTTCATAAGGACTTTGACCCCTTTACTCCAGGCTTTGTCTATGTAGAGGCAAATAACCTAGAAGCCATAAAAGAAGTAATAAAATCCAAGGAGGTTTGTGGCATCTTACTAGAGGTTATTCAAGGTGAAGGTGGAGTAATACCCCTTGATGAGCACTATTTACAGGACCTTTCTTATCTTTGTAAAGAAGAGGACATATTACTCATAATAGATGAAATTCAAACAGGCATTGGAAGAAGTGGTAAGTTTTTATCATATATGCACCATAACCTAAAGCCAGATATAGTGACCTGTGCTAAAGGCCTAGGAGGAGGCCTACCTATTGGAGCTACCCTCTTTAATAAAAAGACAGAAGATGTCTTGGATCCTGGAAGTCATGGCTCCACCTTTGGTGGTAACCCAATTTCTTGTGCAGGAGCTATTAACGTAGTAGAAAGAATAGATAATATACTTTTAGAAGAAGTTAAGATAAAGGAAAACTACATAAGAGAGCAACTTACAGATTCTACAGGTATAAAATCGGTTAGTGGAAAAGGCCTTATGCTGGCAGTAGAAACAACAAAACCTGCAAGTGAGGTTATAGCTAAGTGTATGGAAAAAGGTGTCTTATTCATCCTTGCTAAGGATAAGGTGAGAATGTTACCACCTTTAGACATTAGCTTAAATAATTTAAAAATAGCCATAGATACATTAAAGGAGGCTTGTAAGGTATGAAGCATTTACTAAAAATTACTGATTTAGAAGAAAAAGATATAATTACAATCTTGGATTTAGCAGACCAATTAAAATATGAAAAAAAGAATAACCTGCAAAAAAAGCACCTAGAGGGAAAAAGCCTAGGTATGGTCTTTGAGAAGTCTTCTACTAGAACCAGAATATCTTTTGAGGTGGGCATGTATGAATTAGGGGGCCATGCACTTTTTTTAAGTAACAGAGACCTACAAATGGGTAGAGGCGAATCCATAAAAGATACAGCCAGAGTTTTATCCAGATACCTTGACTGCGTTATGATTAGAACCTATGGACAAGAAATCTTGGATGAATTTGCTAAATATTCATCTGTTCCTGTAATAAATGCACTTTCAGACTTAGAACATCCCATGCAAGCCTTGGCAGACTTTATGACCATAAGAGAATACAAGGACTCTTTTAACAAGCTAAAACTTTGCTATATTGGTGATGGCAACAATATGGCCAACTCCTTAATTGCTATGGGCTCAAGAACAGGTATGGCTGTGTCTATAGCTTGTCCCAAGGGATATGAACCTAATAAAGAAATAGTGGAAGAAGCTAAAGAAAAAGGTAATTTTTTGTGCACTACAGATGTCTTAGAAGCTGCTAAAGATGCAGACATTCTTTACACCGATGTATGGGCTTCTATGGGCCAAGAAGAAGAGACAAATTTAAGAAAAGAGGTTTTCAAGAATTATCAAATAAATCATAAGGTAATGGGTGTGGCTAAAAAAGATGCCATGGTCCTTCATTGCTTACCAGCCCACAAAGAAGAAGAGATAAGCGAAGATGTCTTTGAAGAGCATGCAAAATATATCTTTGAGCAGGCAGAAAACAGACTTCATGTCCAAAAGGCGGTTATGGTTCTCTTAATGAAGGATAGGGTTTAGAACTTTTTACTTTCTTCTTTTTATGCTATTATTGTTATGAGGTATATGACATGAATGAAGACAAAAGATTTGCTGTTTTAATAGATGCTGATAATGTATCTGATAGATATATTAAGAATATTTTTGATGAGTTAGCCAAGTCTGGCACAATTACTTACAAAAGGATATATGGAGATTGGACAAGACCAGACCTTTCTTCTTGGAAGAGGGTTCTTTTAAACTACTCCATTACCCCCATACAACAATATGGCTACACAACAGGTAAAAACTCCACCGATGCTGCCATGATTATTGATGCTATGGACATTTTATACAATGACAATGTAGAAGGTTTTTGTATAGTATCTTCTGATTCTGACTTTACTCGTCTAGTCTCTCGTTTAAGAGAATCTGGCAAGTATGTAGTAGGTATGGGTGAAAAAAAGACCCCTGCCCCCTTTATAGCTTCTTGTAATCAATTTAAATATTTAGAAATATTAGGCCAAGACCACAGCAGCACTGAACAAGAAGCAATTGCTTCAAGCATAACTCCTACTGATGATGTGGTAAGAGCTATTGAATTAATTGCTGATGATATTTCTGATGATGATGGCTGGAGTGCCTTAAGTGATGTGGGCAATATTCTTTCTAAGAGATATCCTGATTTTGACGTTAGAAACTATGGTTTTAACAAGCTAACCCCCTTCATATCTTCTTTAAAGATTTTTCAGATTAAGTCTGAAATGAAGAATAATATAAAACTTATATACATTAAGAAAAAGAAGTAAGGTAAAACTATAATAAAAACTATAATAAAAACTATAATAAGTAACTACCAATCTATTCAAAGAAGACTGGTAGTTTTTTTATGGTATCAAATATAACATTGGCCATAACCTTAGTAGGGCTCTTCATTCCTTCATCTAGCCATTTTTGCACAACCCCAACACAGCCTGTAATGATAAAAGCATAAAGATAGGGCTCTTCTGACTTTGCAAGCTCTTCACTGGGCTTCATGGGCATATCTGACTCATAAATCATCATCATGATTTCATTTTGATACTCTAAATCCCCTTGCTTAGACATAATGATTTTACATAGCTTGGAATTAGCCTTTAAATACTCAAATATTTTGGCTAAGATATCCACCATTTGGATGTTGCTCTTGTCTGATTTAAATTGAAAGATATATTCTTTCAAATTTTCCAAAAATTCATCTTCAATCTTTTTTAAAAGATCATATTGGTCAGCATAGTGAGTGTAGAAAGTTGCCCTATTTATATCTGCATTCTCACATATCTCTGTAATGGTTATAGACTTTATATCCTTTTCAATTAATAGATCAATAAAGCTTTCTTTTAAAACCATCTTGGTGTACTTGACTCTTCTGTCTTCTTTTTTAACCTTCATATCATTCCCCTGGATTTTGTAAGTTATTCTACAGATGTAAATCATCTGTCAATCAAGTCGCAATTTTTAACAATCTGTCCGTTGACTTTACGATACAGTGCAATTATCCTATACATGTGATATTTTGTCAACACAGTGTTGAATAACGATAAAGGATGGTATTTGAAATTTATGGATAAAGTAGCTGGGTTCATTGTAAAGCATAACAAACCCATTGTAATAATCTTTCTAATATTGACCGCTATAGGTGCGGTTTTATCTTTCTTGGTGCCGGTTAACTACAACCTGGAAGATTACCTACCTAAAGACTCTAAATCTACAATAGGGATAAAAATAATGGAAGAAGAATTTACAGAAGACTTCCCTTCTGCTTCTATTATGATTACCAATGATAACATTTTAGAGATCCTAGAATGCAAAGAAAAGATAGCTAGTTTAGATGGAGTCTCTTCTTTAATGTGGCTAGATGATGCAGTGGGAAAGGATGTGCTTTTAAGCACTCCACTAGAGTTTTTAGACCAAGATATAGTTGAACAATACTATAAAGAAGGAAAAGCCCTTTTTTCCTTGGCCATAAGACCTGGTGATGAGGTTAGAGTGGTAGAAGAGTTATATGAGATTATTGGAGAGGATAACTCCTTATCTGGCTCTTCTGTTAATAAGGCGGTTATACAGGACATATCCTCAACCGAGACCTTAAATGCCATGATTATACTTCTTCCTGTGGTCATAGGTGTGCTTTTACTTACAACCTCATCCTGGCTAGAGCCTCTCTTGTTTTTAATAACTATGGGAGTAGCCATAGGCTTAAATATGGGCTCCAATGTTATCTTCTCAGATATCTCCTTTGTTACAAAGACAGTGTCTCCCATTTTACAAATGGCGGTGTCATTAGACTATGCCATCTTTTTAATGCATAGCTTTAAAGAGTACAGAGAAGAATATGACGCTCCTACAGCTATGAAAAAGGCCATAACCAAGTCCTTAAAATCTGTTTCTTCCTCTGCTGCTACCACAGTTATAGGGTTTTTAGCCCTAGTCTTTATGAGGTTTGGTATAGGAAAAGACCTAGGACTTATTCTGGTAAAAGGGGTAGCTCTTTCTTATCTATCAGTTATGATCTTTTTACCAGCCCTAACCATTTGGTCCATTAAAATATTGGATAAGACTAGCCACAAACCCCTTAATTTAAACCTAAAGAGATTTGGAAAAGGCCTTATGTCTTTAAGAATCCCTCTATTAGCCCTTTCTATTTTGGCCATAGTACCTTCCTTTTTAGCTAAAGATAAGATTGATTTTGAATATGGTATGTCTGTTCAATCAAGCAATTCAAGTAGGGCTTCAGTGGATGAAAGAAGCATTGAAGACCATTTTGGTAAGACCAATCAAATTGTTGTCTTGGTGCCCAATGACAATATGGGAGCAGAGACTCTTTTAGTAAATGATTTAGCAAAGATACCGGGAATTAAAAGCATAATATCCTATGATAATATAATTAACTCATCAATCCCTGTTGAGTTTGTAAAAGAGGCAGAAGGTATCTTTAGGTCAGAAAACTATTCCAGAATTATTCTCTATTCTGACTATGCAGAAGAAAGTCCTGAGACCTTTAGTGCCATTGAGACAATACAAGAGACTGTGGACCAATACTTTGATGAAAACTACCTAGCAGGTTCATCTGCCAGTATTTACGATATTAGAAATGTAGTATCGGTAGATAATAAGGTGGTGACCTTAATAGCTGTAGCAGGTATCTTTTTAGTGCTGCTAATAGCCTTTAAATCCCTTTCCATTCCTTTAATACTGGTATTAACCATTGAATCTGCTATTTGGATAAATTTGGCAGTTACTTACTTCCAAGACCAACCCCTCAACTTTATTGGCTTTTTAATAATAAATACAGTTCAGTTGGGAGCTACTGTTGACTATGCTATCTTGATAACAGATAGGTATATGCATAATAGAAAGAAACTCACTACCAAAGAAGCAATGAGTAAAAGCATTGCAAACAATATTGCTGCGGTTATGACCTCAGCTGTAATCTTAGCTGTCGCAGGCCTTGCCCTTTATCTCACATCAGGAACTCCCATTGTTTCTGAGCTAGGAGTGCTCTTAGGAAGAGGAACCCTCTTATCCTTTGCCATGGTATCTACGGTACTGCCTGCCCTTTTAATGCTACTGGATTTTGTAATAAGAAAAACAACATTAAAACACTCATTTTATATAGAAAAAAAGACTAGAGGTGAAAACAAATGAAAAAAGTTCTAAGCATTCTTTTAATAGCCCTTCTTCTAGTAGGCTTTGTAAGCCCTACTTCCACAACAGAAGCCTCTGTTGCTAAAGAAGAAAATATATATGCTCTTTTAGACCATGATGGTTCAATAAAAGACCTTTATGTAGTTAACTCTTTTAAAGATAAAGAAATAATAGACTATGGAGACTACAAGGAGATAAGAAACTTATCTACCACAGAAGATATTACCTGCAGTGAGGATTTAATATACATTAAAACTGATAGCGACAACTTTCACTATCAAGGACATTTAAAATCTACAGAGCTTCCTTGGCTAATTAATATTGTCTATCTTTTAGATGGAAATGAAATATCAGCAAAAGACTTAGCTGGTAAAAGTGGAAAGGTAGAAATACGGATTGATATAAAGGAGAATAAGAAGGAAAATATAAATCCATATTTCTTTAAAAACTTTACTCTACAAATCAGCCTACAGTTAGATAGTCGTCTTTTTAATGAGATTGAAGCTAAAGGTGGTGTTATGGCTAATGCAGGTATGTTTAAGCAAATTAACTTTACCCTTCTTCCCAACAATGAAGCTACCTTTATCCTAAAAGCAGACACATCAAACTTTGAGCTAGAACCCATAAACATCTCAGCAATTCGCATGATTATGGATATGAATATTGATAAAGATGCCCTTATTGAAAGATTTACTGAACTAGAAGATGCCGTTAAGAAAATAGATGATGGCTCCAACCAACTCTATGATGGCTTTGTGGAATTTAGAGATGGTCTAGAAGAATATTTAGATGGCTACACTGCCTTTCATACAGGCCTAGGCCAATTTCTAGGTGGAATTGATTCACTAAACAATGGAAGTTACCAGCTCTCCCAAGGAATGGGACAATTAGCTAGCCAATCTGAAATCTTTATTAATGTTTTTGAAAAGATGCAAGAAGATGCCTTTATACAAATCAATACCCAATTAGCCCTTATGGAACTACCTATACCTGAATTAACAGTAGAAAACTATGCTATGATTTTAGACCAAATGCCCCAATTAGCAGATGCTAAAGCCCAGCTTGACCAAGTTGTCATGTTAAACCAAGGCTTTAAGCAATACGCCGGAGGACTAGACCAACTATCACAAGCAGCTTCTCAATTAAATGGTGGCCTTTATGCTCTTAACCAAGCAAGCAGCCAAATTTTAGCTGGTTCACATCAGTTAAACAAAGGGGCTCAAGACCTCTTTGATGGAGCTGAAGAGTTTAAAAAAGGTATTAAAGAGTTTACAAAAGGAACTGGTGAATTTAAAAAAGAAACTCAAGGCTTAGGCACCAAAGTAAGCCATGAAATAGATGAAATGATTGATGAGATTTTTGGTCCTGACAAAGACATCAGATCTTTTGTATCAGACAAAAATACAAAAGTTAAATCTCTCCAATTTGCCTTTAAAACAGAAGGTATTAAGGTGGAAGTAGAAAATGGTTCACATGTGCTACCTAAAGAGCATCTTACCTTCTGGCAAAAATTGTTGAAACTTTTTGGCTTAGATAATTAAGTCAAAAATCTCTACCCCTTTTTTTCAGATTCCCGCCTCCCCCGGCGGGTTTCTTTATGGGAAAAAATAGATACTTATTCACATTGATGATATAATCTTAAAAAGAAAGATAAAAACATAGTAAGGGTTGCAAGACTAAAAAGTAGAGACAAGAGTTTAGGGATATGGGTTTATGCAATTTGGTTATTTATGAGTGAAAGTTTAGATAATACCCTATACATTATTACAGGTACCTCTGGTTTTTTAGGCCTAGAAATTGCTAGGCTTCTTTGTGAAGAGGGTTGTCTTGTTCATGGTTTAGTTAGAGGTAGAAATACAAGCACTCCCTACCCTTCTCAAATGGTCCAAATAAATGCAGACATACTAGATAGAGAATCTTTAGAAAACCTTTATGTTAACTCTGAAAACAAAAAAACTGTAGTAATCCACAGTGCTGGCTACATATCAGTAAAAAGGAAAAACAAGCTGTGTGAAAAAGTCAATATTGAGGGCTGTAAAAACATATTAGATATCTGTAAAAAATATAATTCTCGTTTAATATACATATCCTCTGTAGATGCCCTTACTAACTGTGATGATATTATTTGTGAGCCCAGCTCCTTTGAATTAAATGATAAGGTTAACTCTTATGCAAAATCTAAGGCCATTGCTTCCCAAATGGTACTAGATAGTCTAAAAGAAGGCTTAGAAGGTAGTATCCTAATACCATCTGCCATAGCAGGACCTAATGACTACAAAAAAGGCTTTATAGATAGTATGCTCTCCTTATACTTATCTGGTATTTCTTGGTTTTCTATAAAAGGGGGGTATGATTTTGTGGATGTTAGAGATGTAGCTCTAGCCTCTGTAAATTCTGCTAAAGGCATGGGAGACAAGCATCTTTACATACTTAGCAACCAGTATGCCTCGGTAAGAGATATTTACAATATTTTAGCTGACTATGTAGGTATTAAAAGACCTTTTCTTCATTTTCCCCTTTGGACCTTATACATCTTTATCCCCTTTATGGAATTAAGAGGTCTTTTTACTAAAAAAGAATCTCCTCTATCAACTTGTGCTATTAAACTATTGGGCTTTATTCCCAACTATTCCAACCAGCAAGCAAAAAAAGACTTAAACTTTAAGCCAAGACCTCTAAAAGAGACCTTTGAAGATGCTGCTGACTTTATGTTGGAAAGAAAGAAAAACTAATTCTTCAAAAACCTAGAATAGATCCTATAAAACAAAGGTGGACATATCCATAAAAGAAAGGTAGATAGTCTATATCGTAAAGGATAGATTGAAGAAAAGAAGATATCTAATTTATGTCCTACAATCTCTTTTCTATATTCTTTTAGTTTTATTAAATAAGTAGTGCTATTTGTAGCATTATGATTGTAGTCTAACATATCAGTTTGTGTCTTACTTTGTTCTTTATTTTGGTATTTTAGTATCCTACTAATAATCTCATAGGAAAAGATAATCTTTCTTCTTAGGGCTAGTTTAAAAAGCTCAATATTATCTTTGTTTTCTTCTATTATAGTTTTATAGATCCCTAAAGGTTGAAAGTGCTTATCATTTATAGAAGAGCCCATAACAGAGTCTGGACTTTGAAAATAGAAGTAGCCTAGATAATCAATAATTTTAACTGTTTTAGCTTTTTTGCAATATGAATAGGTAAAAAGAGTGTCTTCCCCTATATTAAAGCTTTCATCAAACCTTAAATCCCCAATCATATCTTTGTTAAATAACTTGCCACAAACAGATGAAAAGATGTCTTCTAGTAGAAAGGCTTTTATAATTTGAAGCTTATTGCTTAACACTTGGGCCTCAACCTTTCTTATCTCTTTTATGTTTCCATCTTGGTAAAGATAAGAGTAACTGGCTTGAATTAGGTCTAAAGAATTGTCGGAAGAATTTAGGCTATTTACATAGATTAATAATAGGTCTTCTCCTATTACATCATCGCTATCCACAAAACAAATATATGAGCCTTGGGCTCTATTTATCCCTTCATTTCTAGTAGCAGATACTCCTGGAACATCCACAAAGTATGTTTTAACTCTTTTATCTAGGTTTGCATACTCATGACAAATCTCTTGGCTATTATCAGTTGACTTATTATCTAAAAGAAGCACTTCAATATTTTCATAACTTTGAGACAAAATTGAGTCCACACATCTATGAAGATAAGCTTCACTGTTATATATGGGGACTATTATGGATATTAGAGGACTGCTATTCATCTATTCTATTTCCCAAACAAAGGTTACATAATCACTAGCTTTAACATCTTCAGCTTGTATATCTGCATCAAAAGAAGCTGACATCATTCTAGGTTCTAGGCCAAAGTCAGACCTTGATTTAATCTCTATATCTGTCCAGCTGTAGTCTATACTTATTAAATCTTTTAAGACTACATTGGCAGCCTTGGTAAGAGTTTTAGCTTGCCTTAGGGCATTTTTAGTTGCATCTTTTAAGATAGCAGCATTAAAGGCTTCTTTTTCCTTAATAGAAAACTCAATATCTATTCTAGGATCTACCTTGGATGCCATTAGGGCATTTAAGGTTTTAGATAAGAGTTTAGTATCAAAATCAAAGGTTAAGCTTAGGGTTTGTTCTGTAAGATAGCCTACAAACTTTCTTTGATATTGGCCATTTTTATCTTGGAAGTTATCATATTTAGTTCTAACTGTAAAATTAGAAGTTTTCAAATCTTTTTTTAATAGTCCTACACTTTCCACAGCTTCATTTAAGGCTTTTGTTTGATTTGCCCCTTTTACCATGGACTTATCATATTCTACATCTATAACTTCAGTGTTTAGGGTTAGAGTAATCAAATTTGGGGGTAAAGAAACACTACCTTTTCCTTTTACAGTTATTGTTCTTTTCATGCTTACCTCTTTTTTATATATTTATGTCTTCAATCTAGGTGCTGAGAAGTCTCCCTTCTTAAAACCTACCTTAGATAAAGCCTTATTAACATCCTCTCTATCTGTTGTATACAAGGGTCCATGACAATCTGAGCCATAGGTTATTTTTACTCCCTTTTCAAACATGTAACGTAGAAACTCTGCATACTTATCAAAGAATTTCTGAGGTCTTTTACTTCCAATTAACATAGACTTATTTGCTTCTAAGCGAATGTCATTTTCTATTAAAGCGCTAGCTAACTCATTGTGCATGGACATGGGGATAATATCAAAGTCTTCTCCTATCCAAGGTGCCTGGCTAGCATCATTAAACCACCAAGCATGGCCTAAGATGGCAACTCTCTTATCTGTAGCTATATACATTTGTTGTCTGTGCCATTCTGTCATTAGTTTAAATTTATCATTCATATCTAAATGCCAGGGTGAATGGGCAGCTGCTACAACAAAGGATACCCCTAGTCTATCTAGGTCTTCTTCTGTTAGCATAAATTCCAAGTCATAATTATATGTAGGAACAGTGGAGTAATAGCCATCTCGAGATTGATGTTTTTGGCAGTGGTCATACATAGCCTTAGGAAAGGTGGTTAATTCCACTCCAAAAAAGAAGTTCTCTTGTTTATATTTCTCATAAAGTCTTTTGGATTCTTCTACATTTTCCCAAAAAGAAGGTATATTAAAATTGGCATGATCTGTTAGGCCAAATCTCTCTATCCCTTCTTCTTTAGTAGATTTTAAAAGGTTATCTAGGGTTAATTCTGCATCATAGGAAGCATTTGAATGTATGTGCCAGTCTGAATTAAACATATCATCTATTATATGGAAAAATTCCATATTCTCCTTTGTTATTCATATTTGAATTATAGCATAGAAAAAAGAAGCATTTTAAAAATACTCCCTTACCTTTGTGACTTTGTCCCATAAATATTATTAGATTTTTAATCTTTTTTAAGAAAAATCCTCTTCTTCTTCCAAACCAGCAAAGAAAATGTCTTTTTTATCTTTTGCCCACTGGTGTATCTTAAATAGTTCAATAGGCTTAGTTATGTAATAATCTGAATGGGTTTCGTCAGCTATTGACTCAATAAAATCGTCTCTTTCACACCTTATATAATAGGCTCTTTTTATATTGTTTTGCACCCTATAATCTTTTAGGTCTAGGCTATTATCTTTTTTCTCTTTATCTATTTGTATTAGGTCTCCCGCTATATTAGCAGCTGTAGGATATCTTCCTGCCCCTTGGCCATAGAAGCTTACCTTATCCTTGTATTCATCATAGCAAGATATGATATTGTGGTTTCCTGCCACTTGAGCCTCTAAAGAATGGGTGTTAACAAAGACTGGCTCTACAAATATATTTATCTCATCATCTTTTTTAAAGGCTTGAGCTAGTAGTTTAATGGTGCTTCCTCTTTTTTTAGCATTTTCCACATCCAGCTTTTTAACACTTTCTATTCCTCTAAATAGTACAGAGTCAAAATCTATTTTGGCATCAAAGGCAATAGATGCTGATATTAATATTTTATCTCTACTATCTTTACCACTTATATCCAAGTGAGGGTCTACCTCAGCATAGCCTTTTTCTTGAGCTAAAGATAATGAGTCTTTAAAAGAATAGTCCAACCTATCCATTAAGGTTAGGATATAGTTGCAAGTTCCATTTACTATCCCTTGTACTTTAGATACCTTAGACACTAGCTTGTATCTATATAGGTTATCCAACCAGGGTATCCCTCCTCCTACTGAAGCAGAATACTTAAATTGGACCTTTTCTTTTTTAGCCAATTCATGAAGAGATACAAAGTACTTAGCTATCATCTTTTTATTGGCACTTACCACATTTTTCTTATGCTCTAGGGCTTTTTTTACTAAGTTATAGGCTACATCATCTCCTCCAATAACCTCAATTATTGTATCTACTTCTTGGTCATTAATAATCTTGTCATAAGAGTCTACTTGAACATTAGCTAGCTCGTGAAAGCTTTTTAAATCATAGACATACTTTATAACTAGATCATCTCTTTTTGATAAGATATCATACACTCCCTTACCTACCACTCCATAACCTAGCAAAGCTATTACTTGGGGGCTTTTTTCTAAGTCTTCTCTTTCTAGAGGGTGTAGGACTACCTTTTTTCTCTCTCCAAGAATTTTGCTTTTTCTTTCTTTTGAAGGCCTATTTACAAGACTGCTTAGCCAATTTAAATACAAGAGGCTGGCATGGGCCTTCCAGGTAAACAAGGGTTTTTTAGAAGGGTCATTGTCTTCATAGTAGTTAAAGGGGATTTGAGGATTTATTCCTTTTTTTAGGTCTCTTTCATATTCTTTAGAAAGAGAATCCTTATCATACTCAGGGTGACCTGTAATAAAGAGGCTTTTTGTTTTTTCCTCATAGGCAATGTATAGGCCAGCTTGGTCTGAATAGGAAAGTACCTCTAGGTCTTTAACCTTTTTAACATCCTCTAATTTGGTATAGGTATATCTAGAATGGGGAGCCATAAAAACTTGATCAAAGGATTGGAAAAGCTTTGATTTTTCACCAATTTTACTTAATTTGTGGGGATATATTCCAGATAGCTTTTTTTCAAGGGGATACTTTTCGATACCAAACTTATGATAAAGGGCTGCTTGAGCTGCCCAACAGATATATATTTTGCTTCTTGCATGCTCATCTGCCCAAAGAAAGATTTCCTTTAACTCTTGCCAATAGTCCACGTCATGAAAGTCAATATTTTCCAAAGGTGCTCCTGTAACAATCATACCATCGTAATAGTTGTTTCTAATCTCATCTAAGGTATGGTATGAAGAAAAGACATGACTTGAAGACTTGTTTTTAAAAGAGTGGCTTTTAGTGTATAAAAAATCTATGTGAACTAGATAATTATCCTTACCTAAAAGTTCTAACAGTTGTTTTTCTGTTTCTACCTTGTTGGGCATCAAATTAACAATTAAAATGTTTAACTCAGGAAAACTATGCTGGCTTAAGTCCAGTTTATCTATATCTTCACTTCTTTTAAATCTCTTGTCTGCTACTAGCTCATCAATGACTGGCAGATTATATGCTATGCTTAAAGACATATTTTTCTCCCCCTATATCAACGCCAAGGCCTCTAAAAGGTCTTGTTTAATATCTTCAATGTTTTCTAGGCCAATTGAGAGTCTGACACTTTCAGGCTTTATACCTGAGACCAAAAGCTCTTCTTTAGATAATTGAGAATGGGTTGTAGAAGCTGGATGTATTACTAAAGACTTAGCATCCGCGACATTGGCAAGTAGAGAAAATAGTTTTAAGGACTCAGAAAACTTTTTAGCATCCTCTTCGTTTCCTCTTAGCTCTATGGTAAAGATAGAACCTGCTCCTTTTGGAAAGTACTTCTTGTAAAGGGCCTTTTGTTTATCATCTGCTAAAAGAGGGTGATTTACCTTACTGACCTTTTCATGCTTAGATAAAAAGTCTAAAAGTCCTAGAGTGTTTTTTACATGTCTTTCTACCCTTAAGGATAAGGTTTCTAGACCTTGTAGGAGTAAAAAGGAGTTAAAGGGGCTTATACAGGCTCCAGTATCTCTTAAAAGGGTTGTCCTCATCTTTATAATATATGCTATGTCTTTAACAGCCTCACTAAAAACTAGACCATGATAAGAGGGATTTGGTTTTGAAAGACCTGGAAATTTATCATTTTGTGCCCAATCAAAGTTGCCCCCATCCACTACCACTCCACCAATAACTGTACCGTGGCCTCCTAGAAACTTGGTTGCTGAATGGACCACTATATCTGCTCCCCATTCAATAGGTCTTAAAAGGTAGGGGGTAGCAAAGGTATTATCCACTATTAAGGGAATGCCTGCATTATGGGCAATTTTAGCCACCTCTTCTATATCTATAATATCTGAATTGGGATTTCCTAAAGATTCAATAAATATGGCCTTGGTATTTTCTTTTATTGCCCTAGAAAAATTGCCTAAATCGTTTCCATCTACAAAAGTAACTTCAATACCTTGATCTTTTAAGGTGTTGGCAAAAAGATTGTGGGTTCCTCCATAAAGAGTTTTAGAAGAAACTATATGGTCATTGCACTTAGCAATGTTGGTTATGGCATAGTAGACAGCTGTTGAACCAGAGGCTAGGGCCAATGCTCCTTTACCTCCTTCTAAAAGGGCCATTCTTTCTTCAAAGACTTGGCTTGTTGGATTACCAAGTCTGGTATATATATGGCCTGCTTCTTCCAAAGAAAATCTCTTTGCAGCTTGTTCTGAGTTTTCAAAAACATATGAAGTGCTGGCATATATGGGAACTGCTCTAGAACCTGTTGCTATATCAGCCTCTTCTTGGCCTCCGTGTATTTGTAATGTTTCAAATGAATATTTTCTATCTGTCATGCTTTTTCTTGTATGATAAGTCAATGACCTACCCTACTCCTCCTTCTATCTTATAATGTGTATAATCTTCAATTTTATTCCTATTTAACCCATATCATATATCTTTTTTCTGTTTCTTAAAATTAAATACAAAAAGAAAGGAAGCAAACATGCTTCCTTTTGTGTCTGGATACATTTATTCGAAAATAAATGATTACAAGATAAGAGCATGCCCGCTTTTTGGCACTATTGACATGGACATGGACATTTTTAGAACTTTTAACGCGTACCTATTTGTTAGCATGGCGCTCTCCTTCTTCTTGTATTGGGAGGATTATACTATAGGTTTTTAGGCGGGTCAATGACTTTTGCAACATTTCTTTTTGCCTTTTTTTACTTATTTCCAGATTTTTCTATTAATGCTATAATGTAAGGGTCAAATTAAATACTTTCTATATACGGGGGAAATTATGGAAAAACTTAAAAACAAACTCTCTAAAGGGGAAATTTTGGCCTTTGCATCTGGTGATTTATTCGGAGGCGGTGCCCAATTAATCATTAGCTTTTATTATCTAATCTTTTTGACAGACATAGTAAAAATCCGTCCAGCCCTTGCTGGCTTTATTGTTCTGTTTAGTAAGATTTGGGACGCCATATCAGACCCACTTATGGGAATCATAACTGATAATACTAGGTCTAAATGGGGTAGAAGAAAACCATATTTCTTAATTGGTTTTTTTAGTATTCTAGCTTCCTTCTTTTTACTTTGGTTACCCATATCAGCATCCAGTGAAATAGTCAGATTTTTGTATATGCTCTTTGCCTATACCCTCTATTCCACTGTCTCTACCATAGTAATGGTACCCTACTCTGCTATGAGTAGTGAGATATCTTTAGACTACAAGGAAAGAAATACAGTAAATGGAGCAAGATTAGTCTTTTCACAGGTCTCCAGTCTTTTATGTGCTGTAATACCCTTAGAAATTGTTAAGGCTTTTTCTGATGTTAGAAGTGGATATATGGCTATGGCTGTGGCCTTTGGAGCCTTTTTTGCTATACCCTTTTTATTAATCTTTCTCTTTACCAAAGAAAGAGTGCCCTTTGATGATCAAAAGAGTAAGTTTTCTTTAAAGCTCTTTTTACAACCCTTTAAGGTAAAGTCCTTTAGATATCTCATAGCAATTTATCTATTTGCCTTTTTAGCCATGGACATTGTATCTACAGTCTTTGCCTATTACATGAACTACTACCTAAAAAGACCAACGGAACTTAACTTTGTTCTAGGTGCCATGTTAATTGTCCAAGTCATTATGGTGCCCTTAGTGGTAAGTTTGGCCAATAAGATTGGTAAAGCCAAGGTGGTAATGTATTCAATTATAGTTTGGTTGGTAGCTATTGTATTTATGGCCTTACTTCAACCTAGTTGGGGAGCTTGGTTCATATATGCCAATGCTGTCATTATGGGTTTAGGTATTGCAGGTTGTGTGGTTATGCCTTGGTTAATGTATCCTGATGTAACCGATGTGGGAGAGTTAGCCTTTGGAAAAAGAACTGCAGGTTCTTTTTCTGGAATCATGACCTTTATGAGAAAGTTCTCATCAGCCCTAGGAATTTTCATTGTTTCAGCCATGCTAGATTTATCTGGCTACATTAAGCCCTATGAAGATGTAATTGATGGAGTGACAAAAGAGATTATGGCTGAACAGCCTCAATCAGTGCTTGTAATGTTAAAGATAGTGGTGGTAGTAATACCCATAATTCTTTTAGCTGTTACTTTTTTCGCTTCTTTAAAATATCCTCTTAGCCAAGAGGTTCTAGAAAAGATTAGAGGACATTTAGAATTTAAAAAAGGAAACTTGGAACTAGATCCCATAAGTGAAAAAGAGGCAGAAGACATTAAAAAGGCGGTGATCTAATGAAACCAGATATGACCATAAAGATGGGGCCTCCTTCTTTTAAAGATATAGCTCTTTTAGATAAAGGGAAAAAGATTGATGAACAAGAGATAATCCTTCTTTGCGACTATATTAAAGCCCGCTATGACTGTGCAGACTTTAGAATGGTAGCAATCTTAAGAACTCTTTACTCCTACAAACATCTTTTAAGCCAAAAGACCTTAGATTACATGAAAGACACCATTTTATCCTTTAAATACTGGATGGATGAACCAGGAGAAGACAATATGTGCTACTGGTCAGAAAACCATCAAATCCTCTTTCATGCAATTGAGTATTTAGCTGGCCAATATTATCCTCATGAAATCTTTTCCAATGATGGTAAAAGTGGAAAAAACCATATGGGAAAAGCCTATACCAAGATAATGAGATGGCTCTATTATCGTTTTACCTATGGCTTTACTGAATGGCACTCCAATGTCTACTACGAAGAAGACATTGCTCCATTATCTCTATTAATTGATTTTTCACAAAATGAAGAAATGGTCCTAAAGTCAAAAATGATTATGGATATAATCTTAATGGATTTAGCTATCTTTTCTTGGAAGGGCCTTTTCTCTGCTTCTTCTGGTAGGTGCTACAAGGAACAAAAAATGCATCCCAATAAGCAGCCAACCCTACAAATTACTGAAAAGCTCTTTGGCTTCAACAATATTGAAGAGTTTGATTATGGAAAAATGTCAGCTGACTTTCTTTTAAACAAAAAATATGACCTACCAGACATTATTCCCTTAATAGGTAAAGATACAAAAGAGCAAATTGCAAAAGACTCCATGGGCTTAGACTTAAAAGAGATTAAGTATGAGTTTGATGATTTAGAAGATATTGATACCACCGGTATGTTTTTATGGACCATGGAGGCCTTTACCAACAAGGAATCTATACATATGGCCTTAAAGGTCATAAATGAATGGAATCTTCATAAAAACGCCTTTTTACAAGACTTTAAGATGATTAATATAAAGATATTAATAAAGCTAAGACTATTACCTTTAGTTGTAAGGATTCTAAATCCCATAACCCAAGGTATAGCTATTCAAAGGGCCAATACCTATTTGTATAAAAATGACTATTACACTCTTTCTACAGCCATGGCCCATCATATAAAGGAGTTTGCTGACCAACAACACATTTGGCAGGCTACTCTTTCAAAAGATGTTTCTGTCTTTACCACTCATCCAGGCTCACCTGCCTTTTCTGATATAGATAGAAACTTCTCACCAGATTACTGGGTGGGCTCAGGTATTTTACCTCACTGTGTACAGGATAAAAATGTGCACATTTCCATATATGATTTATCTGCTAGAAAAGGCTTTATGGAAAAAAAGAGACTGCTCTTTACCCATGCATATTTTCCACAAGATGAGTTTGATAGAATTTATCATGACAATAACTATATCTTTGGCCAGGTCAAGGATAGCTACATAGCTCTTATTGGAAGAAATCCCTTAGGATTTAATAAAGATGACAAGAATGACTTAATCCAAGAAGGCAAACTTACTTACTGGATTGCAATTTTAGGAGATAAGAAAAAAGATAAGTCTTTTGAGACCTTTATAGAAAAAGTAAAGGCTAAAGAAATAACTTTCAAAAGAAAAGTGTTAAGTATAAAAGGGGAAAAAGAATATCTTCTAAAATACAAAAAGGACTTTTATGTAGATAATTTAAAGATTGATTACCAACACAAACGACTGGAATCTACCTATGGAAGAATAGAGAGAAAACCTAAGGAAATGGAGTTTAAGTTTAAAGACCATTATCTTTATTTAAACTTTGAAAAGTCTATACGAAAGTTTGGAAAACTAGGTGACTAATATGGATAGGAAGTTTTTAGTCATATCCAAAGGTGTATTTCATCCTTCTTTAATAGCTAAAAGGAATCTAAAGAAACTTTTAAAAAGCTTAGATACTTTTAGCTTTGTCTTTAAAAACAGGCTAGAAGATCTAGAGATTACTAAAAAGGATGACTCTTTCACTGGACTGATCTTTTTCTTTCATGAAAAAAAACTATCAGATGACTTATGGCAGATAATTGATAGCTACTGTGAAGATAAAAGAGCAATTCTTTTAATTCATGGTGCCATGGCTTCTTTTAAAAGTCATAAGGCCTACCAAGAACTGGCAGGAGGCTCCTTTAAAGGGCACAAGAAACCAGGCCCTATAGAGATAAAAAGTGATAATGTTTCTTTTTATCTTACTGATGAACTTTATACTCACAATATGCTAGAAGGAAATCACATCTGGCTAAAAGGTAAGCTTGATAACCTAGAAGAACCTATCCTTTGGACAAGAACTTACAAAAAGGCAAAAGTAGGGTATTTTTCCCTTGGCCATTTTGCAAAAACCTTTAAAAATGAAAATGTTAAAAATATTTTAAAAAACACCTTAGAGTACTTAAGTGGAAGCAAAGAGGAAATTTTATGAAAAAAATGAAACTAGCTGTAATAGGTTGTGGAGATATAACTAGGTTTACCTTAGCTTTTTCCAAACTAAATAGAAAGATCCAAATTGATTCTTTGACAGATATAAATATAGATAGGGCAAAATTATATGGTAAGTATTTTAAAAAGGCTAAAGTCTTTTCTGATTACAAAGTAATGGCTAAAGAAAGCAAACCTGATGCTGTATATATTGCGTTGCCTCACTATTTACACTTTGAGCTTATGGACTATTTTATAGATAAAAAGATTCACATCCTTTGTGAAAAGCCCATAACTATAAAAGACGATGAAGCTAAGGCCTTGGTAGCAAAGGCTAAAAAAAATGGAGTAAAACTTGGTATTAACTATCAGTATCGCTATGACAAGGCTGTATATACCCTAAAAAGAAACCTTGAAGAAAATGCCCTAGGAGACATCTTTTATGGCCTACTACATGTACCTTGGTCTAGAAGTATAAACTATTTTAACAATGCTCCTTGGCATGCATCTATAGAAAAAGCAGGTGGTGGAACCTTACTTACTCAAGGCTCTCACCTTCTAGACTTAACCCTTTGGCTCTTAGAAAAAGAGACTATAAAAGAGGTTAAGGCCTATACAAATAACTTTAGATATAAAGACATTGGAACAGAAGATACTGCCCTGGCTAGTGTAATATTTGAAAGTGGTAAATTTATTAACATAGTTTCTACCATGGCCTTAAAAAAAGAAGAGCCCTTAAGCTTATCTCTTTATGGAGAAAAAGGTCAAGTTCATTACAAGGCTACCTTTATACCTTCTTTAAAAACAAAAGGAGTAAAGCTAAAAAAGATTAAGATGCCTTCAAAAGGCCTACATGCCCTACAAAGAAGCTTAAATGCTTTTACCTCTTGGGTCTTGTATGATAAAGAGTATTTAATATCAGGAAAAGACTCCCTAAAGGTCTTATCTCTTGTTAACTCTATTTATCAAGAAGCCAATCAATAATATTTTTGTGGACTATGCCATCTGAATCACTAGTAAAATTATCTAAGGAAAGCACTAGTTTTTTGTAATTATCAGATATTTCTTTTAGAGCTCTAAATTCTCTTTCTCTAGTTTTTTCTGATGCTATTAAATATGAGACTTGAACATATATCCTATCTAGGCCTCTTTGGCTCTTTTTCTCAGCTACAAAATCTATCTCATATTGATTGGTCTTACCAACAAAAACCTCATATCCTCTAGCTATTAATTCTAGGAGAACAATATTTTCTAGTACCAGCTCAATATCTTGTTCGTTTCTACCTATCACTGCTTGTCTTAGGCCATGATCTACGATGTAATATTTCTCTTGGGTAGCTAAAAACCTTTTACCCTGAATGTCATAGCGCTTTAAAGGGATAAAAATATATGCACTTTTTATACTCTCCAAATATTTAAGTATGGTCGTTACAGATGCAGTAATAGAATTATCTTTAAGATAATTCTTAATGGTGTTAGCAGAAAAACTTTTCCCGCTATTAAGCATCCCATAATTTAAAATTCTTCTTAAAATCTCAGGCTCTCTTAAGTTCTCAACTTTAATAATATCTTTTAAGATAATTGAGTTGTATATATCGGATAAATAGCTCAAACGATTCTGATACGATAAATCTTGAAATACAAAAAAGGGTATTCCGCCCTCAACTACATAGGCTTGAAAATATTCCAAGTTAGTTTTTTCTTGCTGCACACTTTTTCTCCCTTCTACATACTCAGAAAAAGTAAAAGGATAAATTTCAAAGGAAATATATCTACCTATTAATGTAGCAAGTTCTCCAGATAAGATTTTTGTATTTGAGCTTGTGATGTATATATCAACTCTATTCCCATAGTTAGTCAAAAGGAAGTTAATGACTTTCTCAAAATTCTTTACCTCTTGAACTTCGTCCAAGAAGATATATGATTTTTCATCACTATTTGATATCTCCTTTTTTAAAAAGTCAATTAAAGAATGATACTCTAGATATGGTTCATACCTTAGTACTTCAAAATTTAGAGTTGTAAATTGAGATTCTTTTACACCTTTTTCAATAAGATATTCTTGAATTAGTTTAAGCATTACAGATTTACCAGAACGGCGAACTCCTGTTAGCACCTTAATTAACTCTGTATCAATAAATGGAATAATTGAATTTAGATAATTATCTCGTTTAATCATTTAATCACCTGCCTTGTTTCCATTATACTGAAAATAATCGAACATATCAGGCTTTTTGTCCATTATGATGGAAGCAAAGGGTGAAAACAGTAATAAATATCACCTAATTAATCAATATATGTAACTATCTCTTCAATTGGTCTTCTAGAGGGCTTAGTAGGTTTCTCATCTGCATAACCTATAGGTAATATTGCCATAGGCTTTAGGCCTTCTTCTAATTTTAGAAGATTAGCAAGATTCCCATCATGAAAAGAACCAACCCAACAAGATGCTAGCCCTAGGTTTTGAGCACATAATAATATGTTTTGAATAGCAGCCCCATTATCTTGGGGGGTATAAAAGTCGCTTCCCCTACTGCCATACCTTTGGTAAGATCTTTTAGCATCAGAACATACAATAATGAATATGGGAGCTGTTAGAAGAAGGTCTTGGTTACAGGCTTCTTCATAAATAGTCTTTTTCATTTTTTCACTTTTTATTACATAAAAATGCCAAGGTTGACAATTGCCACCACTAGGAGCATATCTTCCCGCTTCTAATAACTTATTTAAATCTTCTTCTTTTACAGGTTTATCCTTAAACCTTCGTATACTTGACCTATCTTTAGCAAGTTGTAAAAAATCCATAATCTTCTTGTATGATATTATCAGCTACCAATCATACTCCTCCTTCTTGTATTTCTATTCAACTAAAACATCTAATATATATGCAAAATTATCCTCTTTATATATCCCATCCTTAAAACCAAAAAGTACTGGCTTATCTTTTTCGAAAAGCCCTATTGCAAGCTGGTATTTACCCTTAGCTAGGTCTTTTGTTGTAAATTCACAAGTAACTTGGCTCTCTTTTGACTCTAACCAATCTCTATTATCTACATCAATATGAAACTCCACTCTTGTATCTTGGTTAACTAAGGCTAGTTTCAAGTCATATTTATGATAGCAAGGGGCAAAGCCTCTGTTTTCTATAAATAACTGCACTTGGTTTTTCCCCTTACACTTAAAGGTATTATCTTTACCTGCTACCACTCCATTTACAAAGTACCAATAGCCTAATCTGTTGGCTGCATATTCGGTAAAGTAGCGGTTTTTTTCTAACCAGGGTCTTGGATAACCATGAAAACCTGCAAAGGTAGCCTTAGTTTCTCTCATTGCCTCCATAAAGGGAAAGCCATCTTTAAAGACCTCTTCTCTTACTAAGATATAGTGTTCTAGTTCTAAGGCTACAGGAGCCTTTTTGTTAATCATGTCAAACATCCAAGGACTTCTTAAAGAGGTATAGCCTAAATCTCTAGCATAACAAGATACTAAAATAGAGTCATCATCTATACCCATATCTAAATCTACAGCCCTTTGTATTATTCTAAGGTTCTCATCCACTCCTCTTTCCCAGCAAGAGTTTATAAAGTCATCATTAAACATTAAGGTCTTGTCTGGAAAATGCTTGGCATGTAAGTCCATATGCTTAATTACTAGGTCAGCTCCATACTGTATGTTGGTGCCAGCAGCAGTATGTCCTTCTCCCCAGGTACCAAAGGTACCTACATCAATAGTTTCAATATTGGGATCCTTATTAAACTTTCTTCCAGCTTCAGCCATAAACCTGTCTAAGCATTCTAAAAAGATGGGGTCATCATAGGCTGGTTCTAAAAAGCCTTGAGGCGTTCTATATACCTTAGCTCCTTTTTCGAATACAAACTCAGGTGTAGCAAAGGGTATACTTTCTATCCCTTCATAGGTACATATCCTAATGCCAAACTTGTAGCCTAAGGGGCCCCATTTATTCATTATGGAGTCAATGTATGACCAATCATATACTCCTTCTTCTTTTTCTATATCTCCCCAATCAAACCTTAGATAAAGATGATTTAGACCTGGAAAATCTAGGACCAAATCTCTGGGATCATGGCGCTCCCTATAATCTCCTCTAATAAAGCCATTATCTATATAGTGCCAATACCAACCCTTATGAGGATTTTTTAGAACTTTTTTATCATCTTGTATGGATTTTAGGCTAATATAGCCTTCTATGCCTTTATCTGGCTCATAGGGACATAGTTGGGTTGCAGTACTTTTAAAGGGGGTAAATTCTACCATATTGGGATATTTCTTACTCATATTTTCTTACTAAATACAATCTTGTAGATTATATTCTCCTTTTCTAAATTATATATATACTAACGTTACAAGAGGTTTTACTTAAGCCTTTAAAAAGTCCTTTAAATAGGCTAAAAAGTCATCCTTTAAATCCTCTCGTCTTAGGGCAAATTCAACAGTAGCCTGTAAAAAGCCCAGTTTATCTCCTACATCATAGCGTAGTCCTTCAAATTCATAGGCATACATCAACTCTTTAGTAGCAAGTTCTCTTAGGGCATCTGTTAATTGGATTTCTCCTTTTTTACCTGGCTTTGTATTTTCTAAAATCTTAAATATATCAGAGGTTATAATATATCTTCCTAGTATGGCAATGTTTGAAGGGGCATGCTCTAAGTTAGGTTTTTCTACTAAATCTTTTACTTCGTAGAGCTTATCTTCAACCTTTTTTCCATCTACTATTCCATATTTATGGACATCTCTTTCATCTACAGCTTGTACTCCTAAGACTGAGCATCTATGTTTTTCATAAACCTCTATCATTTGTCTTAAACAAGGAGTCTTTTGGGTGTAGACCACATCATCTCCTAGAAGCACAGCAAAGGGCTCTTGTTCTACAAAGGCCTTGGCACAATAAATGGCATGACCTAAGCCCTTAGCCTCTTTTTGCCTTACATAATATACATCAGCTAGGTTACTAATACCTTTAACAAGGGTAAGAAGCTCTTCTTCTTGCTTTTTTTCTAATTCAATTTCTAATTCTAAGGACCTATCAAAATGGTCTTCTATAGCTCTTTTACTTTTACCTGTGATAATGAGAATCTCTTCTATACCTGATTGCACAGCTTCTTCTACAATATATTGTATGGTTGGTTTATCAACTATAGGTAGCATCTCTTTAGGCATGGCCTTGGTAGCAGGCAAAAATCTTGTTCCCAAACCTGCTGCAGGAATAACAGCTTTACGAATTTTCATACTAGCTCCTTTAATTATTTAAATCATATTATTATATCAATCTTAACATAAATACTAAAAAACTAAAAAACTAAAAAATTAAAAACCTAAAAACTCTAGTATCCTCTTGCTACTATTTTCATCCTTATACTGATGAAAAAGATCCAATATTCTTTTTCTTTCATCTATATAGGGATCTTCTTTATTCTTAAAGTCTTCCAAAAGCTCTATTAGGTCTGAAAAACTTTCAAGTTTTGCCCCTGGCATATAACTTAAGGGGTCTTCTACCAAAAAGCCTGTATTGTCTTTGTATTCTTTCATATCATCTACAGTAAAGGCTATGGGCCTATCTAATAGGAGATAGTCAATATATGTTGAGGAGTAGTCGGTTATAAGTAAATCGCTTTTACCTATTAAGTGATATAGCTCAATTTGAGCTTTTTCTAAATCCTCATTTTTTACTATCTTAATATTTTCTTTTTCTTCTAAGGCCATAAAACTTAAATCTTGGGCTGGGTGAGGTTTAATTAATAATATGAGTTTTTCTTTTTTTAGTTTTTGGTTTAATAAATCCCATTCAGCTTTTTTCTTTAACAAAGGCAAATCTATATCATCCTCTTTAGCATCTGTATCATTAACCAGTTTGTTAATATGCCTTCTATAGGTGGGCATCCATAAAACAAGAGAGAAATCTTCAGGTTTATCTATAGATAAATCCATAAGTGCTTTGGTATCTTCAAACAAGAGGTCATTTCTTGGATATCCTAAGACAACTAATTTATCTTGGCCACTATCATAGCTTTTTAATCTAATGCTACCCATAAAGTCTGAAGTGCTTAAGATGTAGCTATTGTTTTTTACAGGGTCATGTTTTCCCTTTGTGTTTTTTAGCGATGTACCATGGGTTAGGTTAAAGACAACCTGGTTTTTTCTAGGTCTGTGCTTTGAAAGATTTTGGTGAGTGTAAAAAAAGTAATTACTAAGAGCTGTTAACCTGTATGCGTTTAGCTTAGCAAGAAAAGATAAAAAAGAAGACTCATATTCTAAAGATACAAACTTCACATTTTTAATGCTAATATGATCAAACTTCTCTTTTTTACTTACCAACCAATATATTCTATACTCCTCATTTACTTTGTATTTTAAGGCTTCTAGAAAAAGTGCTTTAGAGTTATCACAGTAATCGCTTCTACTTTCAAAGACCATGGATTTAGAGACAGTTGAAAACAAAGCTATAACATTAAATACTTGTCTAAAAATTCCTTTAACTAGTCTTTTCATAATTTCTCCTTTTTTTTCTAGATAATCATATTATACCTAAATTTTATGTAAACTTAAGTAGAATCTAAAAAGTGCAAGAGCTTTTGTAAAAAGGCAAAAGGTAAAGTAAAAAAGAAATATTTTTGTTAATTTTAGCATTAACCATAAAAATTACTTCCTTTTATGTCTTTCTTGAACAATATTGCTTTAGTTAATATAATGAAGGTAATAAATATTGTATCTGAAAAATGATTAAAATTGAATATTTGAGGTGAACCATGTTGGACTCAGTTGATATTAAGATATTAAAGCTACTAGAAGAAAATGCTCGAATGAATGCTTCGGTAATTGGAGAAAAAATCAGCATGTCTGTTTCTGCTGTTATAGAAAGAATAAGAAAGCTGGAAAATTCGGGGATTATAAAAAAGTATACAGTGTTAGTGGACTACAAAAAGATTGATATGGATGTCTCTGCCTACATATCTATATGTATGGAAGACCCAAAACATATGAACGCCTTTATTAAGGCAATTCAAAATATACCAGAAATCTTAGAATGCCACTATATTGCTGGAGACTATGACTTTTTGCTCAAGGTCCTAACCAAATCTACAGGAACCTTGGCAGAACTATTAAACAAGATAAAGTCTTTACCTGGGGCTTCTTTAACCAGAACCCTTGTTGTATTAGAAACACACAAAGATGGACGAATTGTATTAGATGAGGGAGGTATAAAATGATTATTGGTATTCCAAAAGAAATTATGCTAGGTGAAAACAGGGTTTCTGCCACTCCAGATACGGTAGCCTTAATGGTTAATGATGGCCATCAAGTCTTAGTAGAAAGAGGTGCAGGACAAGGCTCCCACTTTTCAGATTCTATGTATGAAGAAAAAGGTGGAAAAATTATAGAAGATGCTAGAGACATCTTTAAAAGAGCTCAAGTTATTCTAAAGGTAAAAGAGCCTCTTTTTAATACCAAATATCAAACCCATGAAGTAGATATGATGCACCAAGGCCAATATATCATATCCTTTTTACACCCTGCCTCCCCTTCTAACCATGAAATGGTCAGAAGACTAGCAGATAAGGGGGTAATATCTCTTACCCTTGATGGAATTCCCAGAATATCCAGAGCACAAAATATGGATGCCCTAACCTCTATGAGCACTGTTGCAGGTTACAAGGGTATCTTAATTGCAGCCAATCATATGGCTAAATTTGTACCTCCTATCTTTTCAGCAGTAGGCGGAAGCAAACCTGCAAAAGCTTTAATAATTGGAGCTGGTGTAGGAGGCTTACAAGCCCTTGCTACAGCAAAAAGGTTGGGAGCTTTAACCTATGCCTTGGATATACGGCCTCAAGCTCAAGAAGAGGCTAAATCCTTAGGTGCTAAGGTAATAGACCCTAATGTTCCCCAAGACCTAGCTGTGGGAGAAGGTGGGTATGCAAAGGCTTTAGATAAAACCCATTTAGAAATAGAAAGAAAAGCCCTATCAGAAGTACTAGCAGATATGGATATTATCTTTTTATCTGCCCTAGTACCTGGAAGAAAGGCCCCTATCTTAATAACAAAAGATATGCTTTCTCTTTTAAAGCCAGGCTCTGTAATTATTGACATATCCATTGACCAAGGAGGAAATTGTCAAGAAACTGTGCCAGGTGAAATAGTTGAAAAAGATGGAGTTACCATATGTGGCATTAAAAACATACCTGGTATGCTACCAGCATCAGCTACCTGGATGTTTGCCCAAAATATATATAACCTTCTAAAGTATCTAGTTAAAGAAGATAAGATACCCTTAGATTTAGAAGATGAAATAATACAAGGCATCCTTACCACTAAAGATTTTAAAATCACCCACCAAGGAACCTTAGATGCTATGAATGAATCAACTTAGGAGGTAACCTATGAACCCTTTATACCTGCTATTAATATTTGTCCTTGCCACCATTATTGGCTACAAGCTCATTTCCAATGTGCCTAGCCTTCTTCATACTCCCCTAATGTCAGGAATGAATGCTCTTTCAGGCATAACCATACTAGGGGCTCTAGCAGCTACAAAAGAAGCTATTGCTACTGGAAACAAGGTCTTAGGAGCTATTGCAATTGTTCTAGCTATGATTAATGTAGCTGGTGGCTTTGGTGTAACCCATAGAATGCTAAAAATGTTTAATAAAAAGGAGGTGGCTAAAAATGACTGATTTAACCTACTATATTCTTTCAGGTCTTTTAACCTTAGCCATCTTGGCAGGCCTAGTTATGATGGCAAAGGTCAAAACAGCTAAGGCTGGTAACCTCTTGTCTGCTATAGCTATAGCTTTAGCAATACTCATAACCCTCTACAAATACAAGATCTTTTCAGACCTATTTATACTTTTCTTCATTCTTCTAGGTCTGGTTATTGGATTAATAATTGCTAGATTAGTTAAGATGATATCTATGCCCCAGTTAGTTGCCCTTTTAAATGGCCTAGGAGGTGCTGCATCAGCCCTAGTTGGCTTTATGGCTATAGGTAGCTCATCAGATATCTTTGGTAAGTTGACTGCCCTTTTAGCCCTTGCCATAGGGGGACTTACCCTTTCAGGCTCTTTAGTAGCAGGAGGAAAACTCCAAGGCATATTGTCTCAAAAGCCCCTATTTCTAAAAAACCACAGCCTCTTAACCTACTTAACTTTAGTTTTAACAATACTTTCTGGTGGCTTAAGCATATTCATTAATAGCTTACAAACCCTACTACCTTTACTAACCTTAGTCTTTTCCCTTCTTTTTGGTCTAGTCTTTTCCATAAGGGTAGGTGGAGCAGATATGCCTATTACCATATCCTTACTAAATTCTTTATCAGGTTTAGCGGGAGCTTTAGCCGGTATGGCAATTTCAGATCCCCTTTTAGTAGTTGTAGGTGGTCTAGTAGGCTCCTCTGGTCTTCTTCTAACCCAAATCATGTGTAAAGCCATGAATAGACCCTTAAAAGATATCCTTCTAGGCAAGACCTCTACAAGAAAAGAAAAAGCTAACGAAGTAGAAATAAATAAGGAAAAGGAAAGTGTACAGACTAATACAGTAGAAGAAGATGTAATACTTAGTGAAGTAAAGGAAAGTAAGGAAGAAGTAGACATTAAAAGCCTTATAGACCAAGCTAACACTGTAATTATAATTCCAGGTTATGGCATGGCCTTAGCTCAAGCTCAAAGCTTAGTAAAAGAATTAGAAGACAAACTAGAGAGTAAGAATAAGGAAGTTCAATATGGAATTCATCCTGTGGCAGGTCGCATGCCTGGCCATATGAATGTTCTACTAGCAGAGGTGGATGTAGACTATGACAAACTTTTAGAAATGGATGATGTTAATCCCTTATTTAAAGAAACAGATATAGCTATTGTAGTTGGAGCCAATGATGTAATAAATCCAGCTGCTAACACTGCCCAAGGTACTCCCATATATGGTATGCCCATATTACATGTTGAAGAGGCTAAACATATTATAATTTGTAACTTTGACTTAAAACCAGGTTATGCTGGAGTAGAAAACCCAATATATGAGAATCCTAAGACTACTCTTCTACTTGGTGATGCTAAAGATAGCTTACTTAAGCTGTTGGAGATGGTGTAGGTAAAATATATTGCTAATATCTTTTATCTACTCGATGGTACCTTGTCAAGATTCCTTTTCTTCGTTAAAACTAGAAAAATCTATGTAATCTGAAAAGGGTATACCACCGAAGATACCTTTTATGTATAAATCTCTAACATTGTTGCTTTCTCGAATCCTATAATCATAATCTGTTAAGCACCTAATCTCCTTGTTTGCATCTGCATCCATATATATAACATAAACAGAAGAGGGATCTAATTTCTCTAAAAGCATTGTATTATGTGTAGTTATAATCATTTGCCCTTTAATGTAATCTTGAGCTGAAGTAATAATATTTTCCATTAGCATGTCATGGACACCTGTATCTATTTCGTCAAAAATAACTGTTTTGCCGTCTACAGCTGCTAAAATGGCCCTAATTATTTGAGGCATTCTTTTTGTTCCTGTTGATTCAAGAGAAAAAGGTATTTCTCTAACCTTTCCTCCTATTAACTTCTTGAAATAAAGCTGATATTTAATCTTATCTCCAGATGCTTCAGTTTTATAGAAAACTTGCTTTACATCTGAATGTATAAATCTGATGTAGTAATCAAATATGTGTTGACTTTTCTCTAATCTATCCATCATATTTTCGTTTATTCTGCCAGAAACCAGATTAGCCAAGCCAAATTTATCATCTCTTGCAACATATCCTTCTTCATGATACTCAGATGATTTAATAATTAAATTACTATTTCTAAAATTAAAAAACACATCCAATAAGGTAGGTGAAACACTTTTTTTAATAAATTCTTCATTTAAATCCTGAAGTTTTTCCTTAAATATTCCTAAGAAGCTATGCTTACCCCAATATTTATCTATTTCAGTTAAAACTTCATCTTCTAATTTCTTGTTTGAAAAAACAGACTTATGAATGTTTTTTTCAATTTTCCCATTATCAAGATAGATTTTGAATAAAATACCTCTTCTTTTTTCTATTAAATAGTAAAGCTCTTCAGAAACTAAAATTTCATTAAAAACAATTTTGTAAGTCCCTTCAACCTCTCCTATCAAAAATCCATATTCTACTTCCGTGTCTTCATCACAGCCAATCATTCTTGCTGACTTCATACACTCAGAAAATCTAAGATTATCAAACATTGCTTTAAGCTCTTCAAAAAAATCACTTTCACTATCTGGTTGATATTTTGAAAAACTTTCTAACATTTCTTGATTTGAAAAAGAAGTAAAACTTTTCATAAGTAAATCAAAGGCTGAAAGAAGGTTTGTTTTACCACTACCATTTTCTCCATATAGAGCTATAAAAGGTTTTGCTTGCTTTTGATTCTTTCTAAGGTCTAAGTAAATACTTTTGAAGGATTTAAAGTTTTTGAGTCTTAAGAAAGTAAACATTTTGATTCTCCAATCTATGTTATTTCTAAACCTAGAATAACATAAGAAGATTTTTAAGTCAATTTAAACTTGATTATTGCTATTAATTATAGCATTTATTTGGATAACTATATAATTAACGCTATTTATCTAATATTATTAAATATATTAAAATTCTATTAAATATGTTGAATAGGAAATCCCTTGATGTCAGATTAATTACCTTTTAAGATTAAGAGGTATCACATAAAAAGATTAATAGAGGAAATATTATGGCTTTACCAATCAATATTACAGAGCTAATCAATGGTAGACTTACAGACAGTTCTCAAATTGAATTTATGAGAGATGTGAATATTTTATCTATACTACATTCTGTTTGTGCTTTTGCAAATGATATAGATAATTGTGGTGGTGGCTATATTATAGTTGGGGTAGAAAAAGATTCATCTGACCATATTATTAAAGAGCTTCTACAAAAATGTAAGCTTATTGAGCCTTACTATATCCCTCTTCTTGAACACACTAAATACAAGGGTGCGGATATCATAGTTATATGGGCTCCAGGAGGTGATTCTCGACCCTATAGCTGTCCTATAGCTTTTAACAGTAAAAATTTAGAAAAAGCCTATTACATTAGAAAGCACTCTAATACAATTTGTGCAGACAAAAATCAAGAGAAAGAATTTTTTCAACTGATAAACAACATACCCTTTGATAATCAAGCTAACATGAAAGCCAAGATTGAAGATATGAGAGTAAGCTTAATATCTGATTACCTTTATACTATAGGTAGCAAATTATATGACTTATCATTGAATCTCCCAGTAAGAGAGCTTGCAGCAAAAATGCATCTTCTAAAAGGTCCCAGTGGAAAAGAAAAGCCAATAAATGCAGGTTTAATGTTTTTTAATGAAAGGCCCCACATTTATTTTCCCTCTGCAAGAATTGAATTAGTGGATAAACCTGACCCAAAAGGACTTGGAAAGACAGAAAAAATCTTCACTGGACCACTTGATAGACAGCTAATAGATGCCCTTAGCTTTATCCAAAATTATGTTATTACAAAAAAAATCATTAAAAGTTCTAAAAAAGCTGAAGCAGACCATATATTTAACTACCCCTATAGAGCAGTGAAAGAAGCATTATCAAATGCTGTGTATCATAAGTCATATAACATCAGTAAGCCCATATACATAACAATTACACCAGACAAATTTGAAATACTAAGTTTTCCAGGTCCTGATTCAAGTATTTCAGATGAAGATATAGCAAATTGTAAAATGGTGGCTAAAAGATACCAAAATAGAAGGATTGGTGATTTTTTAAAAGCACTAAAGCTAGTTAAAGGGCAAAATACTGGTATTCCAACAATGCTTAATGCTATGAGCCAAAACGGATCTCCAGCTCCCATATTTGAAACAGATGATAAGAGAAGCTATCTTAAAGTTATATTACCTATTCATGAGAAGTTTTTAGAATAAATATTATCAAAAAGGAGCCTTCAGCTCCTTTTAGTAAATCGTAATTATAATTAATTATTAATTGAAACATCTTATTATTCGAGAATCCTTGTCTCAAACCAAAGCACAGTGAACTTATCTGATAAATCTAGGTCCTTATGCCAATGCCCACAAAACCAATGCTTGTGCTCTATTTCATGCATTAAGAATTCTAAAAACCCTGCAAGTTCTAATTCTCGGTCATGAGGAGTAAAGCCCATCCGTAATATCATTTCTCTAGGAGCTGTATGAGTAAGAATATAGTCGACCTTGTTGTCATGCTTTCTAAGATTTTCTACAGCTTCTTTGTATTCTTTACCATTAGGTATCTCTTCTTCCCAATAGGAGCGGTTTAAAGTTCTAAATATTCTATCCATACTGTAGGCACCGCCAAAAGTGAAGATTTTCTTACCTTCAATTTGAAAAACCTGTCCTCTCATAAGATGATATACATTATTTCTGACTTTATGGACCTTTCCACCATTCCATGTTTCTACAGGTAAACTATTTATAACGGCAAAATTCTCATGATTGCCATCAACAAAACAAAAGGTGTAGGGCCAGCTTTCAATATCATCTAAAAACTTCTTTTCTTCTTCATTGTTTCTAAATATATATCCAAAGTCTCCACAAACTATAATTATATCTCCTTCATCCCACTCTTTATTATTATGGGCATATATGAATCTCCCATGTTCACCATGGGTGTCACCAGTAACTCTAATCAATTTTATTTCACCTCCTAGTCCTGTTTTGAACATATCATTTTACATCAAATATTCTTAATCTTTTTAATTATTTGAAAAATGCAAATAACTTAGATATGGTATACCACCAAAAAGACCATTTAGGTATAGGTCTCTTACATTGTTGTTAGCCCTTATCCTGTAATCATAGTCATTTAGGCATCTTATCTCTTTATTTCCTTGTGCATCTATATATATCACATAAATAGAAGAAGGGCTTAAGTTTTCTAAAAGAATAGTATTATGGGCGGTAATAATTAATTGCCCCTTTATATTATCATCTAAAGAATTCATTATTTCACGAATTTGTATTTCATGAATATCTCTATCCATTCCATCAAAGATTACAATCTTGCCTTCTAAGGCTAGAAGGATAGATCTAATAAATAATAGCATTCTTTTAACTCCACTGGCTTCTAAGGAATATGGAATTTCCCTTATTCTTCTTCCTATCATCTTTTTAAAGCATAGCTCATAAGAGATTTCATTATCTTGTATTTGAGTTTTATAGAAGGCTTGTCGTATATCCGAATAAATAGATGAAAAATAGTAGTTTATAGTTTCTTCATAAGACTTTAGTATATCTTCTTTTTCTATGGGTATTAGGCCTTTTTCTAAATTGGAAATATCCAATTTGTTTTTATCTAAAGAATCTACAAGTGGATTTATAGTATTTTTACTTGTAGTTGATTCAGATACTACATGGACCTGAGAGAAAAAGTATAATACTTCTATTAGAGAAGTTGAGATACTTTCATCAACTAAAGCTTTAGTCATATTACTAATCATATTAATTAGAATTCCAAGAAAACTATACTCTCCCCAATACTCATCTAGTTTATTGGAAAGCTCATGAGATAGTTCATCATTTAAAAAGACAGAAGTGTGTATTCTTTTATCAAGAGTTTCTTTGTCCCTACTTATCTTGTATAAGACTCCTCTTTTGCTTTTTAGGACATAGTAGAGCTCTTCAGATACAAGGCTATCTTTAAAGACTAGTTTGTAGTAGCCTTCTATTCCATTAATTAAAAAGCCATATTCAACTTCTGTATTATCCTCATTGCCAATCATTCTAGAAGCCTTCAAATGTCTTTGAAAGCTAGAAGTAGTTTCTTCATCCATATCCTTTAAGAATCCAAAACTAAAATTTAGCAGACTAAAGGCTGATACAAGGTTTGACTTACCAGAACCATTTTCTCCATAAAGGGCTACTAAGGACTTTGCTTGCTTTTGATTCTTTTTAAGATCAAAGTAAATACTGTCAAATGATTTAAAGTTTTTTAAACTTATATATGTAAACACTTCATCCTCCTCTATTCTTCTTTATCTTCTTTATCTTCTTTATCTTCTTTATCTTCTCTATTCTTCCCTATTCTTCTACACTTAGTCTTAAGAGTATAAGATAAGAGAAAATGGATATAACTATTTTTATTGTAATTATGCTACATATTATAGCATAATTAGTAAGTTTAGTGAGTAATCTCTTTTCTTTTCATATAATCTTAAGCTTATTGTAATACAATTGTTTAGATATGTATATAATTTACTTATATTTGCTACATATTGTAGCAATATATAATATATTAAGGTTTTAGTCTTTTATCTCTTTTATTTAGTTCCATTTACTAACCTTAACACTTTAGTAAGCTTCATATATGTTTAATGGATCTTTGATTTTTCTTTGTGTAAAGATAAATTCTTTATGGTGATTATATTATTGATATTATATCTCAATTGTTTGACACTGTAACAAGTGGAGATATATAATTAATCTGTTAAAAGAATAGAATATAATATTGGATTTTTGGAGGGTTACATGAAAACACAAAAAGGATTCAAACTCACTGCATTATTACTTGTTTTTTGCATGTGTTTTTTACTTCTTACAAGTTGCTCTGGTGGAAAGAAACCACTAACAATTTGGGTAGGAATAGAGTCTGTAGATTTTTATGCAGAAATGATGGATGAGTATGTCGAAATGTATTTGCAAAAAACTGGCAAAGCCTTCCCTCATGAAATATCGGTACAAGGAGTTGATACTGCTTCAGCAGCTGCTAAGGTCTTGGATGATTTAGATGCAGGGGCAGATATCTTTACAGTTGCCCATGACAATCTAGGTAAACTTACTGCTGGAGCATCTGCTATAGCACCTGTTAAAAGCCAAGCCTTGCTATCTCAAATAAAGGGAGATAATCCCCAAACCTTTTTAGATGTTATTAACATGACAGTTCAAGGTACTGAATATACCTTTGGTATTCCCTACATAGGACAGTCTTTGGTTTTAATGTATAACTCTAAATATCTTTCAGTTGAGGATGTTAAAACTTGGGAAGGTATCTGGGAGGTTGCTAAAAAGAATAATATGCAATCCATGTCCTTAATGGGAGATGATGGATACAACAACTCCTTTTTAGTATTAGCCTCAAGTGCAAAAACAGGTCTAATGCCAGCTAAGATTTATGAAGGTGGAAAACTTGATAAGTGTGATTTCACATCTGATGAGGTAATTTCTATCATGCAATGGGGACAACGCTTCTTTACTGATCCAAATGGCGGAAAGATGCCTACTGATTCAGGCTGGGAGATTGAGCTTAGAGATGAGATATCCTTAAGCCTTATTGGGGGTGCTTGGAAGTACAAGGCTGCACAAGCTGCCTTGGGAGAAAATCTAAAGATTGCCATACTTCCCTCTTTTACCTTGACCCAAGAGGATGTAAAAGGTACATCGGTTGAGCCAAATAGTGTATACAGAAGTGGAACCTTTGCTGATTGCAAGGTCTTTGTTATGAAAAAAGGAAGTGAAAAGGCAGAATATCTAGAAGATATCCTTTTGTATCTATCCAGTAAAGAGATACAAGAAAAATCCTTTATTGAATGTGCTAACCTTCCCGCTTACAAAAACGCCATTACAGAATTTGCTTCCATGCAAAGTGATAATTTAGATACAGCCCTAGCAGCAAGACAACTAGAAATGTTTAATTATGGAATACCCCAGCCTTTTGGATATTCCACTACTCATAACTTCTACTATTATTCAAAAGGTGGTCCTGATTTAGTAAAAGAAATTCTTGAAAACAGGGACAATCTTTTTACCAGTGCTGAGGCTATTAAAAATCAATTGAAGATGATTGAAAACATCTGGAAAACAGGTGAAAGAAGTAACTAGCTCATATATATTAGGGGGATGACATGAACAAGAGCAGTAGATACAAGCCAGCTTTCCTTGAAAAGCTATTTAAACCCTTTATAGTTTTTCATTCTAGATTTAAAAATGGAAGCTTAGGCACTAAGTTTTCCCATTTTATTATGGGGTCAGGAAATATCTATCATGGTCAAATAATTAAGGGCCTTATCTTCTTTTTGATACAGGCTGCCTTTGTAGCCTTTATGATAACTTGCCCTGAGGTCAACAAAACACCCTTAGGCTACAAGGCCTTTATTAATCTTGTAACCTTAGGAACTGAAAGAGGAGATATCTTTACACCAGCGGACAACTCTATGCTTATGCTACTATTTGGTATTGTAACAATAGGTATTACCCTCATATACCTCTTTGCCTACAATAGTAATATTAAATCAAGTGTTCAAGCAGACAGTGATTTGAGAGAATACAATAGGGTGTCTAGTTTTACTAAAGACTTTAAAAACCTCTTTGGAGGCCGCTTCTATATCACCATGTTAACACCTGCCGCCTTGGGGGTTGTGGTTTTTACTCTTCTTCCCACCATTTTTATGATTATGATTGCCTTTACCAACTTTGATAAAGAGCATCAGGCAGGTCTGGAGCTTTTCGATTGGGTGGGCTTTGAGAACTTTACTGCCCTATTTACAAATCCTACTGGTGAGCTTTCAGCAAGATTTCTACCAGTACTAGCCTGGACCCTTGTATGGGCCTTCTTTGCCACCTTCTTAAACTATTTTGGTGGTATACTGTTGGCTCTTTTGATAAATAAAAAAGGGATTAAGGGTAAAAAGATATTTAGGGCCATTTTTGTTTTAACTATAGCTATACCCCAGTTCATATCCTTATTGGCCATGAGAAATTTAATAAGTGAATATGGACCTCTACAAAAGTTTCTTGTCTCCTCTGGCATTTTAGATAAGCCCATGAGCTTTCTTGCTAATGCCAACAATCCTTGGACTGCTAGAATAACAGTAATCTTAATAAATCTATGGGTGGGAATCCCCTACTCCATGTTATTGGCCTCAGGAGCCATTATGAATATTCCCTATGAGCTGTATGAGGCTGCTAATATTGATGGGGCAAGAAAATTTACTGTTTGGAGAAAGATAACCATGCCCTACATACTATTTATAACTACACCCTATCTTATCTCAGCCTTTGTAGGTAACATTACCTCTTTTAATATAATTTATCTTTTGACAGGAGGCTCTCCCAAGGTCACTGGAGGATACATTGCAGGAGCAACAGACCTATTAGTAACCTGGTTATATAAATTGACTATAGAAGAACAACAATACAATTTGGGTGCGGTTATTGGTATTTTAACCTTCTTAATTACATCCACTGTTACCTTAATTACCTACCGTAGAACCAAATCATACAAAGAGGAGGATTCCTTCCAATGAAAACCGAAAAGAAACAAAAACTTAAAAACAAGACAAGATCTGAAAAGATGTCTCGTGCTGGGGCATATATCCTTCTTGTCTTTCTCTCGGTCATGTGGTTGTATCCCATTATCTGGATAATCTTAAATGCCTTTAGAACAGAATTCAATGCAGATGGAACCATGGTTGGTACGGTGGTCTCCCATTATCTACCTGAGCAAATGGGCTTGGATAACTTTAAAACCCTCTTTTTAAACACCTATTTTCCCATTTGGTTTAAAAACACCCTAATTGTGGCAATTCTAACCTGTATCTTATCCACCATACTTACCCTCTCTGTTGCCTATGTAATGAGTAAGATGAAATTTAGAATGAGAAAACCCTTTATGAATCTTGCCATGATTATGGGGCTCTTTCCTGGTTTTATGTCCATGATTGCCATCTATTACATATTAAAAGCCCTTTCTTTAACCCAAACACTGACAGCTTTAATCCTTTGCTATTCAGCAGGGGCAGGCTTAGGCTTTTATGTGGGTAAAGGCTTTTTTGATACTGTTCCCAATGCCCTTATTGAAGCAGCTAGAATTGATGGAGCTGATGAAGCTATGACCTTTACAAGAATAGTGCTACCCATTAGTAAACCCATAATAGTCTATACAGCCCTTATGAGTTTTACAGGACCTTGGATGGACTTCATATTTGCTAGGGTTATCTTAGGAGAACAAAATACCCACCTACATACAGTAGCTGTAGGTCTTTACTATATGATGTATGGTCAAATTGTTGATACCTCTCGATTTACAGTATTTTGTGCAGGTTGCGTCTTTGTGGCAATCCCCATAGTAGCCCTATTTATGTATCTACAAAAATACTATATCGAAGGAAGTACCGCAGGAGCGGTTAAAGGCTGATGAAAAGAAATATATATAAGTGCATATCCATACTTTTAAGTATTTTAATAATACTCTCTTTATCTTCTTGCAGTTCTTTATATGGTTCTGAATACAAAATCCCAATAACTGATATAGCTGATATATCTTCTTCTAAGATCCCTGGAGTATATTATGAAATATTTGTAGGGGCTTTTTCAGACCATGATAAGGATGGTTTAGGAGATCTTTTAGGAATAATTGATAGGTTAGATTACTTAAATGATGGAGACCCCTTATCAGGTAAGAGTTTAGGAGTAAGAGGTCTTTGGCTAATGCCCATTATGAAGGCAGGCTCCTACCATAAATACGATGTTATAGATTACTATTCCATTGATAAAGATTATGGGACCATGGAAGACTTTGAGAAACTAATTTCAGAATGTGATAAAAGAGGAATAGATGTAATAATTGATTTAGTAATAAATCATAGCTCAGAATACAACAAATGGTTTACTGAGCTAAAAAAGGCTATAAAAGAGGGGGATTTAACAAATAAGTATATGGATTGGTACTCTATTACCACAGATAAGAATAAAGGCTGGCATAAATTGGCTACCACTCCTGATGGTATAGAATACTTTTATGAAGGTAACTTCTCTCCTACCATGCCTGAGCTTAATATGGATAATAGAGAGGTTTTAAATGAAATTGAAAACATTATTAAGTTTTGGTTGGATAAGGGGGTAAAAGGATTTAGATTAGATGCTGTTAAGTATGTATACTTGAACGATGATACTAAAAACATTGCCTTTTGGAAGTGGTTTTCAGACACTTGTAGAAAGTATGATGAAGATGTCTTTTTAGTAGCTGAAAACTGGTCAGACAACAGCTCCATTTATGACTACTACACAGCCCTAGATTGCTTTGATTTTGGAATGTCTGGTTCCATGGGCCATGTGGCCCTTACCATAAATGGAACCTTTAGCATAAATGACTATGTAGCATATATTTGTAGGTATAAGGAGAATGTGGAAAAATCAAATCCTGCTGCCATATTAAAACCCTTCATATCCAATCACGACATGGATAGAAGTGCAGGCTATCTACCCTTAGATGACTACAGAATGTTTATGGCTGCAAACCTATACATCCTTAGCTCTGGTAACCCCTTCATATACTATGGAGAAGAAATAGGGATGATGGGAAGTCGAGGTACCTCAAGTACCGACGCCAACAGACGTCTTGCCATGCTCTGGGGTGATAAAGACCAGGTAAAAGATCCTGTAGGAACATCCTTTGATTCAGCAAGACAAAAAAATGGCACAGTAAAACAACAGATTAGAAAAAAAGATAGCTTGTATACCCACTACAAAAAACTAATAGCCTTAAGACAAGCCAATCCAGAAATAGCTGCCGGTATCTACACCCCTTTATACTTTGAAGGATATACCCTCTTAGGAGGATTTGTAGCATCTTACAAGAATTCATCTAAGGCTGTAATACACAACATATCCAATGAGAGCCTCACCCTAGACCTATTAAAGCATACAGACCTTAATTTTGAATCCATATGTGGACTTGTTGGTAAGGGACAAGCTAAGCTGGATAACAACATACTTACCCTAGATGCCATGACCTCAGTAATATTACTTGTTGACAATGATTAAGATTTAAAACCCGCTTTTATCTCGTGGTCAAAAAAACACAAAACCACAATATATAGATACGTCGATAATTAATATGCCTATATATTATGGTAGTAATAATTTTCATCTCATCAGTTTGATACTTTTTATGCGGCGCGCTTGTTTTCTTTTCCGAAACATACACTCTAAAGCAGTATAAACGCAAAACAGAGCCAAGGTGCTATTTGCTAGCATCTTAGCTCTTTTCATTTGATTTTTTGTTTACGTGATCCGCACCTACTTTAGCGCGCGAATTTTATTGCTCTAAACGGTAAAAAGTTTTTGATTAAACCAGTGAAAAATAAACTCGACTTTTTGTCCGAAATATTGTACAATAATTAGGACAAAAGGAGGGTTCGTTATGAAAAATACCATTACCCAAAAACTCAGCCAAAGATTGAAAACACTTGATAGTAATGCGGTTTTTATCATCAATGATTTTATAGACATTGCTGAGTATGACACCATTCGCAAAACATTAAACCGCTTAGATGAAGAAAAAAAAATATTAAAAATAATGCGTGGTATCTATTATCAGCCTCGTTTCAGCGAACTACTGCAAGAGTATGAAGCACCATCCCCACATCAAGTAGCTTTAGCAATTGCAAGAAAGTTCAATTGGACGATTGCACCGTCAGGGATTACCGCTCTAAATATGCTTGGGATTTCCACGCAGGTTTCCGCCAAATGGACATATATCAGCGACGGCAATTACAAAACTTTTGAACTTGGTAAAATTACGATAGAGTTCAAGCGTAGGAACAATCGTGAAATTGCGGGAATGAGTTATAAGACCGCCCTGATAATTCAAGGCATAAAAGCATTAGGTAGGAATAAAGTTGATGATATTTCAATTATCAAAATGCGGGAAATGCTTTCTGATGCTGAAAAGCAAACGCTGTTGGAAGAAGCAAAAACTTCTTTAATTTGGGTGTACCAGGTAATAAAAACAATTTGCGAGGTAAACAGCAATGTATAGCTTATTGAAACTGTCCGACGAGGAACGGAGAACGATATTCCGCAATACAGCTCAAAAGATGGGGGTTCACGAAGCAATTATTGAAAAGGATTATTGGGTATGCTTAGCGCTTGATTATCTTTTCCATATAAGTCTGTATAAGAAGCACTTGACATTTAAGGGCGGCACAAGCCTTTCAAAGTGTTTCGGACTGATAAAGCGGTTTTCCGAAGATATTGACTTGATTTTGGATTGGCGTCTTTTAGACTGCGAAAAAGACGAGCCGTGGCAGGAACGGACAAAAACCAAACAGGCAGCTTTTAACAAAGAGACAAATAGCAGAGCAGAATTGTTTCTTACCAAAAAATTCATGCCTACGTTTATATCTGATATTTCTGAAATTATCGGAGAAACTGCAAGAGTAGAAATTGACAAAACTGACCCGCAAACGTTGAATTTCCATTATCCACAACTATTCAGCACGGATTCGATTTTACCGTCAATTAGATTGGAAATCGGAGCATTAGCGGCGTGGACTCCTGCGGTCGAAAGAAAAATAACGCCATATATTTTCGAGTATTATCCTCATTTATCTCAAAATGCTGAAACGACCGTTTTAACAAGTTCAGCAGAGCGCACGTTTTGGGAAAAGGTAACGATTTTGCATCATGAAGCTAACCGACCTGATCATCTTGAAATGCCTTCAAGATATTCGCGACATTATTATGACTTGTTTTGTATCGGCCATTCTAAGTATAAAGATACGGCTTTGAAACAGCTGGATTTACTTCAAAAGGTGGCCCTGTTCAAAATGAAGTTCTATCCAAGAGCGTGGGCAAAATATGATGAAGCCGTATCGGGATCGATTAAACTTATCCCTCCTAAAATTCGTTTTGATGCCTTGCGAAAAGACTATGCGTATATGTCAGAAATGATTTTTGGCAAATTTCCATCTTTCGACGAGATGATAATGTATATTACAAATCTCGAAAACGAAATCAACCGAAAGTAGCCTCACGAGTTATTTACTCGTTTCCGAAGTTAAATCGGCTTATAGAGACTTTTTATCTCTCCGGGGTTAACCGTTGCTTGTATCTCACACGACTTCGATCGCCTCAACATGCTTCTTCATCCCGTTTATTGCTTGCAGTACCTCTTAGTCAAGCGAATAAGTGTTATTCTGAACTGCACCCCTTTGTCAATTGGTATAATAGTTTTTGTTTTGCAGTGATAGCCGCCTCAACTGCATCATAGTCAATTAGATAACTATCCTCCTGACAATCCACAAAAACAATCTTTGCTCCAACATGATCAATTATTGAAGCACTTGCTGTATATGTATAGGCACATATTATAACCTCATCTCCAGGTCCTATACCAAGAACTCTAAGAGCCATCTCGGCGCATGTCGTTTGTGAGTTAAGTCAAACACATCTAGGAGAATTCAACCATTCAGCTATTCTTTTTTCAAGTTTTTTCGTCCGCGGTCCAGTTGTAATCCACCCTGAATGCATTGCAGCGACAACTTCATTTATTTCTAGCTCTGTGATATCAGGAGGACTGAACGAAATGTCTCTTTTTTTCATGTTACTTCCTCTTAAATAATATTTGTACATATTCTACCTCATTCGTGAAACTCTATCGGTAATAAGGTTGTACCCGTTAAAATCTTACTGAGCTGTTTTTCGCAATTATCCGGTGCAAAATCTACATAAGAAAAGCACTCAAAAGCGCTTTCAAAATTCAGTTCGAAATGCCAAAAAATCCTTATTTTATGCGGTTTTTCTTGCCGTAATGAACTTATGGTCAATGAACTCTAAATCTCAAAAACCAGCTAGAGATATATATTACAAAAGAGATAAAATCCTTAGATTATAGATATAACTAGTCTTTTTAAGCAGATAACTTGCAAGAAGTTCATATTTTTTTCACAATTGAGCTTGAATCTATTGACTGTAAATATGAGAGTGATAAAATGTAATTGCTTAAAAAATATAATATTGTTAGTTAACGGAGGAGCTATGAAAAACTTTAAAATTATTTCTCTTGTTCTCACACTTGTTCTTTTACTTAGTGCACTAGGAGCATGTACACCGGCTACAATTCTTGAAAATCCTGACAAGGATTATTATGTAACCGGACAATTTGCTGACTGGGGAGATGCAGTAGGAAAAGCTGAATACAGAATGACCGCCGTATCCTTAAAGGATTCTAGAGTTGCAGCCCTTAAACAAGAACTAAAAGGTGCTAAATATCTATACATCCTTGAGCATGTGGTAATTTCAGATTCAGGAGCAGGCTGGACAACCGAGTATGTCGATGGTAATACTTTAAAAACCGCCGACGGAAATCAAACAATGAAATGGCTACAAGTTGGCAAGGGGGAAGAAGCTCCCGATTGGTGGGCACAAAATCCTGAAAGCGGACAAATCTTTTCTCTAACACCAGACCTATTATGGATTCCTGGCTTTACAGAGACTCCTGAAATTGGTCCTGACTGGAATGGAAACCCTGTTGTACTTAAAGCCGGAACCTATACCGTTGTCTTTGCTTTTATAGAAAAAAGCACAGGTTTAGTAAAAGCGGCAGGTCTTATTGCAGAATAAGTGGCTATACCGACTTTTTGTTTAAAGTCATAGCAAGCCAAATTATTAATCAAAAAGTCGGACAGTATCTAACACTATCCGCTTTTTGACGTAATACCAATATGCTGCACTTTGCATATCATGAAAGGGGTTAGCTTATCATGAAATTTCTTAAAAGAATATCCATACTTCTTGTATTACTCACAATCTTACTCATGTTTTCAGCATGTGACAATTCTAAAAGTATTCCTAGTCCAATACCAAGTCCTTTACCTTCAAAGGACTCTCCTACTTTACCTGATTCACAGACACCAGTACCAGAATCACCTTCACCTTCCCCTTCTCCATCACCTAGGCCCTCTTGGACCCCTATACCCTCTCCAACCCCAGAGCCTGAAATAATACCTAAAAGGCCCAGTGAATATACTGACGCCTCATATTTCACCTTCGATGAAACTAGCGGGACCATTACTGGATATGATATAGAAGGTGGAACCTATGTATACATTCCCTCTTCTATTAATGGGCATGATGTAAAAATACTTGGTAGTAAATCATTTGCAGGACTTGAGCTCTATGGAGTAATAATACCTGATACAGTAGAAGAAATTCGAGAAAGTGCTTTTACAATAAGTGATTTAAAGATTGTTGAAATACCTAATAGCGTAAAAGATATTGGAGATAGAGCCTTTTATTTAAACAGACTAGAAGAGATTATTCTTCCCTCTAACCTTGTACATCTAGGCGACTCTGCCTTTGCTTATAATGAACTTAAAGAGATTGTCTTACCTGAAACACTGAAAGAAATAAATGAAAGAGCTTTTTCCTTTAATAATCTTTCATCTATATATATCCCAGATAGTATAAAAGTTATTCGCAGTTTAGCTTTTCATGCAAATAAACTAGAAAAAGTGAGATTACCAGAGGGAATAAAAAAGATAAGCTACAAGTCTTTTGCTGTTAATCAACTTACCAGCATAGAGATCCCTGAATCTGTTGAAGAAATTGAAAGGTCTGCCTTTGAAGTAAACAAGATTTCAGACCTCACAATCCCCAAGAATGTGAAAACCATAGGGTCAAGTGCTTTTGTAAATAATATGATAAGTGAGCTTTACCTTCCTGACAACCTAGTAACTTTAGGAAGCTTTGCTTTTGGCCATAACTTGATAAGTAAACTTCATATTGGAAAAGGACTAAGCCACATTCCTTCTTCATGCTTTTCAAGTAATATGATTGAAGACATAGTAATTCCTGACAATATTAAAAGTATTGGAAGAAGTGCTTTTAATTCTAATAAGCCAACAAGCTTGTCCTTAGGTAAAAATGTGGAGTCTATCGGCGACTATGCCTTTACAGGGGGGCAATATAGCGAACTTTTCATTCCAGCCAGTGTCAATACTATAGATAAGAGTGCCTTTTTAAATACTCCTCTTAAGTCAATTACTTTTGAAGATGACATATTATTCATTGCAGATGATGCCTTTGAATATGGGAATATTTTAGAGATTACTTGCTTAAAAGACTCTTATCCAGAATATTTCTTTGGTAACAAACTGCCTAATGTAACCATTACAAGCATAGATTCACCTCTTCAATCCTTTAGCATATTAAGAGAAGAAATATTAAGGGAAAACTTAACCTTTAACCACAAGGTAGAATTCACTAAAGAGGACTTTAACTTTTTTGAAAGTAGAATTAGAGCATATATAATAACCAAGTATGGTCCTTCCTGTAAGGTCACTTCAATTGACACAAAGACTAATGATTTGATCCAAGATGATGTTCTATACCAAGAGGGTTTTGTATATGTCCCTTCTTACCATGTATCCTATGAATATATAGATGGGGAAGAAACAATAAAAAAAGATGCTGATATACATGCCATATTCATATCATCAGATAATTCTGCCTACATTCTTAGTGGTATTGAAGAAAAAGACTTGGATTTTAATGATAAATACATCTTGTATGATTATCTTAAAAAAGATACCCGCTTTACATTTAGTGAACTACCCAATGTAAATGAAGGAATTATTGCAACTGGTGATATAAGTATCTGCCAGGAATTTATAGAATCCGAAAAAATAGATGCCTTACCCATAACCTTTCTAATAGATACAGTAGAATACACGGTTTTTGAAACTGAACACTCAATATATATTCAAAATATAGAAAGTAAATATACTGAGCCTCTTTTAATGATGGATTATTGGGTCTTAAATGGATTCAAACTTTTAGGAAAAGTGGATACATACAGTTTTGCATATACTAAATTTGGTCATGGTGGATATGACGGTGTATACATATATAACCTATTAGATAAGAGTAAAACAGAAGTTAAATACAAAGATAAAATCTTCTATATGGATCCCATATTTACAGGAGATGACTATTTAATAGTAGCTCATGGTGATGACCATTACTCTAAATTTCATGCCCTATACAAACTAGACTACTCCCAATTAGAAACAGGTAAATTAACAAAATTGTCAGACGACTATATATATAACAGAGAATTTGCTTTTAGCCCAGATAATAGATATATGGTTTATCTTGCCTCTAAAATAGAACATGAAGCAAGTAATATTTCATATAAAAATAGATATAGAATTTCTGATGGTTTTGAATGTTATGTTAAGCATATCAAAGTGCTTGATTTAGCCACAATGGAAGTAGTAAAAAGCGGTTGGATATTTGAAAGTGGAAGCCCATATTATCCCAATACAGAAACATATTTTCAATATGAATACACTAGTTTTTCCATTAATGAATCAAGTATCTATATTAAATACAAAGACATGTGCTTTACAATTGATTTACCATAGAATAAAGGGCTATTAACCTAGAAATTAAAGATATGCTTTAAGTACACTTAGTAGTCTATCAATATCTTCAAACTCATGGTCAGAAAAGGCAGCGCTACGTATAACCCCTTCATGGCCTGCCCCTATGTAGGTGGAGTAGAGTAGAAAGATTTGGTGCTTATCATAAAGCTCAGCTTGTAATCTTCTCATATAGATCCCATCTCTTATCTGAAAGGCAATGACAGGAGATTCACTATCAAGAGTAGAAATACCTAGCTCTTTTAAGCCCTTTCTAAAATATGCAATATTTTCTCTTAGCTTTGTAAGTAGCCTTGGATTATCCATAATATAGTTTAAACTTGCAGCTGTAGCTGCAGCTGCACTTGTCATACCAGCAGAGGCACCTCTACCAGGGGGTGAGTATACAAACTTATCCATTAATTCTTTTGAACCTACCGCTATACCACCATAGGCACAAAAGCCCTTACCTGCTGAACCACCACCTATAGCCTTATCTCTTGGTAAATTAAACTTCTCTATAGCTCCCCTTCCCTTATCTCCTAAGACACCTAAAGAGTGTGACTCATCAACTATTAAGTATCCACCTAAGGGTTCAATTAAATCAAAATACTCACCCAAAGGAGATATATTACCTAAGGTAGGAAAGATTCCATCACAACCAATAGCTGGGATTTGTCCTTTTTCAAGGGTTTCATCCATTACCCTCTTAAGATCCAAAGGGTCACAATGAGAAAAGGTATATATGGGTTTACCTGTACATTTTGCCCCATCTTTTAGGGCAAAATGTGCCATTTCATCTAGATATATTACATCATAGTCATCACGCAATCCCTGAAAAGCCATAGAACCAAAGAGATAACCTCCCATGAAATAGAAGGCATCTTCTGTACCAAAGTATTTGGCAATAGCTGCTTCTGCATCCATATTACACCTTACATTAAAGCCATAGTGCTTAGGAATTTGGGCAAAGGCTCCATTTATCTCAACAGCCTTTTTTGCAGCCTCAATTATTTCTGGTCTATCACAAATTCCTAAATAGCAAGAACCTGCAAAGTTCAAATATTCTATCCCATCTATAGTTACATAAGCTCCGCTGGGAGATTCTATTATCCTCATCTGTTACCTCCATATATCAAATCATTGTTTATACAAGAACTACCATCACAATCATCACTTATTCAATCACTAACAAACATAGTGACTCTTGAGGGTGTATCTTTACCCGTATGTATTGTATTGTGAGCTACCATATAGTCTCTATCATCTTTTCTATCATTTCCAGTATTATGATTTGCAAAGAAAAGGTTCTTTGCAGCTGAACAAAGCTGTAATACTAGAGCTTCCCCTTTTTCTATTTTTACACAAATTTCGTGAAAGAATAAAGATACTAATCTGGGCATATTTGGAACTAAAGGTATCACCTTTGTAAAGTCATAAGATAAAGAGACTCTTTTTTGGGTCTCACACAATTTAAGTAAAGAACCGTCCTTTGTTTTTAAACATAACCTTGCTACTAAATCTGTATCTGGACAATCTGAAGATATGTATATATCAGCTAAGGGAGCACCTTCTAAGCAAGCTTCTTGTTTAAATGGCTCAGATACAAAATGAAGTACATCAGGCCGGTCTTGTAAGATACTATAATCGGCTGGCATATTAAGTTCATTTTCACTTACATTAATTAATGATGGTGCTGGATCTTGTGGATCATGTATATATCTACAACCACAACCCTCCCCTACTCTACCACTATATTGTTCTGTATCTCTTAATCTATTAGGTTCTAGCCAATAGGTTTTCTTTAAAGGTTTTCCTTCTTTTATCTTCCACTCAAAACTTCTCCAGTCATAGACAAGGTTTGGTTTTATCTCGGTGTCAATGCTTCTTAAGTGCTTATCAAACCATTTTACATACTGTAAATCTAGGTCATATAACAAGCTGTTAGGCCCCATATAGAAGCCATTTAAGGTCCGTGTGGTATTAATGTTATGCCCCCAAGGGCCAATAAGGCTACGATATTCTAAGTTATCATCATTAGCCTTTTTAAGAGCCTCCATAGAACCATATATATTGTCATCAAATTGACCTGTAATGATAAAGGGGGCTATGTTAAAGCCTTTTTGGGTGGTCCAATCCCCTGTTTCCCAATAATCATCAAAGGCTTCGTGCTCTAGCCAGTCATTAAAGTAGGGTATTTCTTCACCTAGCTTTTCTTTAGACAAGGTATTTAGTGGTCTGTGGTCAAATATATCTTCCCAATCATCTCTTTTTAGTTTGTCTACTTGTACATCTTTTCCATTTACTGCTAAGGCCCAGGGTAAGAGACCTGAGACTAGCATACCTCCTCTAAGAGGAAGGTCATTAAAGGCACCTCCCGCTGTTACAAGACTAACAAGAGCCTTTAAGCTTTTGTTTTTACTAGCTGCTCCAGACCAGCCTGTATAACCCCCATAAGAGGCTCCTATCATGCCAATATTGCCATTACACCAAGGCTGGGACTCAAGATATGTAAGGGTTGCTTTACCATCAATAATCTCATTTAAAAAGGGCTGCCAGCTTCCAGTGGAAGAAAACTTCCCTCTTACATCTTGTACTACAAGACCATAGCCCATTTTAACAAAATGAAGGTCATCTAGGGCTTTAGCCTCTTTACCATAGGGGGTACGAATAAGGATAAGAGGAAAAGGGCCCTCACCTTTTGGAAGATAAACATCTGTTGCTAAAAGGGCATCTTCTGAACTAACCATAAAAGTAGAAAGCTTATTTATCCCATAGCCATAATCTATATCTTTCCAATATACAAGAGGGGTTAAATCTTCATAGCCCTCTTCTACGATAACAAAAGTATGCTCTCTGGATGCTCGTACAAGGGCTATGACTCTATTGTCTTTTACTACAATATCTAAAGGCAGACCTTCTTTTTTTTGCAAAATTAAAGAGTCTTGTATCCAAGGATTTTCTTCATATCCTAAGATTTTTTCTTTTTCTTTTTCCTTTACTAGCCTTTCTATATCCAGCATTTTTTCTAATTCAGCTAATATATCAAAGCCTATGGTACCAGTAATAGACTCTTGCCCTATACCTTCTTTCTTATCTGTAAAAAGATCAATTCCTTGAATTTGTCCTTTTGATATATCTCCCATATGTAGACCTGATTTATATATGCCATAGCTTCTATCTACCATAAGTCCTCCTTAAGGCCTAGACCAGGATACTTGGCTGCTACAAGTCTTGGCCCTTCATAGTAGGCACAACCTTTAATAGATGTGTTTTCTACTAGTAGGGCGCTATCTAAATCATAGGCCAATATATTTTCATGACTTAAGGCTAAGCCATGTGCTGCTGATATACCAAGGCTACTTTCCATCATACAACCAATACCACAAGCTATACCTTTTGCTTGGGCATAATCTGCAATTTCTAGAGCTGGATATATACCACCAGACTTCATTAACTTAATATTTATCAAGTCCACCATATCCCCTGCAAGGATGTTTTTAACGTCTTTAAGGTCTACTGCACTTTCATCTGCCATTATGGGAAAAGGTGAATTTTCTTTAGCTGTCTTTAAGCCCTTAAAATCTTTTCTATCCACAGGTTGCTCAATATATTCAATTGGATAATCAGATAGTTTTGATACAATACTTTTAAGAGTCTTTTCACTCCAGCCTTGATTAGCATCTATACGAAGGACAATATCAGCACTAAAAGATGCAATTGCTTTAGCTAAGAAAACACAGTAATCCACATCCTCTGAGGCCTTTATCTTAAAGATACGAAAGCCTTCTTGAAAGTATCCTTTTGCAGTAGCAATACTAACATCTAAAGAATCAATGCCAATGGTTATATCTGTTATGAGGCTATCCTTATTTGCCTTTAAATACTTGTATAAGGGAAGTCCCGATTTCTTAGAAAGAGCATCATAACAAGCCATATCAATCATTGCCTTAGCAGCAGAATTGGCATAAAGTCTTTCATTCATTTTCTTGTGTATTAATTGCAAATCTAAAGGTAGGCCTATGAGGTCTTTTTTTAGTAAATCAACAGCCCCTATAACACTTTTATTTGTGTCTCCAGTAATAAAGGCAATTGCACTAGCTTCTCCAAAGCCAGAAAAAGGAGTATCTGTATATATCTTTACAAATACATTCTCCATTTGGTCTATGGTTCCATAGGAGATATGAAAGTCCTTTTTTATACCAACAGGTAAAACTCTAGTCTCAATATCCCGAATAAGCATTTTATACCCCCACCTTCACACAAGTTTCAAGCAATCAATTAAGCTTGGGCAAAGCATAAATTTGTCCTTTTTTTATCTTTTGTTTTTTGTTTAGATATATCAATCTTCATATTTAACTATTGAAATTATTTTCAATAATATATCATGAATGAGCCTTAATCGCAAGAAACAAAGAAATTTAATGCAAAATACAAGTTTAAGTATCAACCAATTTAAGGACAAAAAATACCCTTTTATTACAAAGGGTATAAAAAGTGTAAGTATAAATATATTTAACGTTCAAATTAATGTCGTGAAACTACACTTTTGGTAACATGAGCTTAAAAACAAGCGAAATTTCATTAATATAGCTTCACCAACCACTTATCTTGCTTATCACTTTTTTCATAGACAAACTCAGTATAGTAGTCTTGTTCAAAGACTTGTAAAAGATCCTTAAAATCTTTTACAAGCTCATAATCATCCAATTTATCCTTATCAATCCAAAGCATCTCCCCTTCATCGGATGAAGACAGTTTACCTTCAAACTTATCTGTTTTAAAAAGTAGTACTAGATAGCGCTCATCTTCTTCAGTCTGAAATTGTTTTAATCCACATAGTTTAGGCTCAAATATGGTTAGGCCTGTCTCTTCTTTAATCTCTCGTATTACAGCTTTAACAATGGATTCTTCTTTTTCAACATGGCCACCAGGCAGGGTAAAACCCTGCCAGTCTCTTTTATTCCTATTTTGCATCAGTATCATATTATCTTTATATACCAAACACATTACAGTCAATATGGTCTTTTCAGCCTTACTCATAAAAACCTTCCTTCTATTACTCTGTTCTAAGGGCTTCAACTGGGTCCTTGTAGGCTGCTATTCTGGATGGGAATATGCCAGCTATAACTGTTAGTACCACACTAATAATAATTAATCCTACTGCTCCATATATGGGTAATGTGGATATTCCAGATACTCCAGTCAAATTTTTTATGATCATATTTATGGGGATATTTAAAAGCACAGTTATTAAAATCCCTAAACCACCTGCTACGAAACCAACAATTACAGTCTCAGCATTAAAGACTCTAGCAATGTCCTTTTTAGATGCTCCAATGCTTCTTAAGATTCCAATTTCTTTTGTTCTTTCTAGTACTGATATGTAGGTAATAATTCCAATCATCAAAGAAGATACAACTAAGGAGATGGCTACAAAGGCTATTAGCACATAGGTAATAATGTTAACTATGGAAGTAACAGAAGACATCATAACTGCCATAATATCTGTATAGCTAATGGTATACTCATCCTTACCCTTAGCCTTTTGCATTTCATTGTAGTCTAAGATGTAGGATGCTACTTCTTCTTTAGAGTCATAGTCTTTTGGATATATATTTATTGAAGAAGGATTATCATAGTCCACTGAACCAAAAAGGTTTAGGTTTCCCTCATATGATGCTGCCTTTATGGCATCTAGTTTAATCATCTCAGAAAACATTCTTAGCACTTCTTCTTCAGGCATGGCTTGTATCATCATGCCCATTTGAGCTTGCTCTTGTTCAGGCAAACTTAACATATATTTTCTAACATCTTCCATGGTTAAGTTCTCAGTATAGTCATCAATCTCAAATGGTAGGCCAGTTATTACATCAATATCAGGGTTTTCCTTTTGTTCCTTAACTATTTGAGAGCTGTTTATGCTATCAATTACATAGTTCATAAGGTCCACATTATATGCGATGGACCCACTAATGGATGTGGCTGTAACCTCTTCATTGGGCTTTACAATTCCTACTACTTCTATGTCCAGCCCCTTATCAATTACCTTTCTCATGTAGGAGTCTACATCTTGCTTGTCTACCCATAGATCATCTACCTTTTCATAATAGTCTGAGTTTAGGACTAGTTTAAAAGAAAGATCCAATAGGTCCTCATAGGAAAACTCACTAATATCCCTAGAGAGGTCATCAATGGCTTTACCCTCTTGAATATTTTTAATGGTATCTTTTAGTTCTTCTTGGTCTAGTAGACCTAGAGTATATAGTACAATATCACTTAATTCATTATTCTTATCCACCACTAGTAATACCTGATTAAAGTCACTGGGCCAACTACCCGCTAAAATATCATATTGCTTTTGTAGTAGCTCCTCGTTATCAATCATCTCTGTCCAGACATTACTTCCTGTTACTGGCATTTGCACAAAAGGTGATGTGCCAACACCATTTCCACCCATTAACAGAGAAAAGACTTCAGAGGGATTGACTTTGAGTATTTCATCAGTGGTATCTTTTTTAAATACTTGTAAATCCAAATCATAGCCATAAGAGATTCCATTTGAAAGGTCTAGAATATTATTACCTTCTTCGCTATCTAAATATTTTTTAAATTCCTTTAAATCGTTTTTAGATACTGTAGCTGAAAGACTTTTCATCATCTCCCCTACTATGGTATTTACATAAATCCTATCTAAGACTTTTTCTTCAGTCTTACTCCTGTTTGCAGTCATAAAGCTGGACATCATGCCAGTCATGTCTAAAGATTGGCTTGATATCTCAATGGGATAAGTAGATAAGGTATCTTCTTGCATACTGTTAATGTATCCTTGCATACCACTTGATAGGGATAATATTAGAGCTATTCCAATTATCCCTATACTTCCAGCAAAGGCTGTTAATATGGTTCTAGTTTTCTTGGTTAAAAGATTGTTTAAACTCAAAGAAAGGGCTGTGAAAAAAGACATGGACTTCTTTTTCTTTTTTCTCTTAAGCTCTTCTACCTTTTTATCTTCCTTTTTATATGGGTCTGAATCTCCTATTACATTACCATCTAGTAATTCCACAATCCTAGTAGAGTAAGTATTAGCTAAGGCTGCATTATGGGTTACCATAACAACCAACCTATCCTTTGCTATCTCTTTTAGCACTTCCATTATCTGAATACTGGTTTCTGAATCTAGTGCTCCTGTTGGTTCATCTGCTAGAAGTATTTTAGGATTGTTTACCAAAGCTCTTGCGATAGCAACCCTTTGCATTTGACCCCCAGATAATTGATTAGGCTTTTTATTCTTTTGGTCTTCAATTCCTACACTTCTAAGGGCCTCTATGGCCTTTTTTCTTCTTTCTGATTTGGAAATACCAGCTAGGGTCATGGCCAGCTCTACATTGGCAATTACAGATTGGTGGGAGATTAGATTATAGTTTTGAAAGACAAAACCAATGGAATTATTCCTATATATATCCCAATCTACATCCTTGTATTGTTTGGTTGATACACCATTTATACTTAAGTCTCCTAGGGTATATCTATCTAGACCCCCAATTATGTTTAATAGGGTGGTTTTTCCACATCCAGAAGGTCCCACTATGGATACAAATTCATTTTCTCTAAACTCTAAATTTATACCCTTAAGAGCCCCTATCTTCATATCCCCTATCTTGTATTCTCTAGTTATATCTTTTAATTGAAGCATATTTATTCCATTCCTTCCTTTGACAAGTCAACTATTCTTGATGTTATCCTTAACAACTCTTTAGCATCATCTTCTCCTAGCAACTCCAGCATTTTTGCTATTAAACCTATTACCTTTTCTTCATGTAACAAGGCTCTTTCTTTTCCCAAGTCTGTTAGGGTCACTAAGATTCTTCTTCTATCACTTTTATCAATTTCTCTTTTAATTAAAGCCTTTTCTTCCAAACTATTTAGTATACTTGCTACTCTAGCTGAACTAATATTCATCTCTTCACTTATCTCTTTTGGTAAGGCATAGTCATTTTTTACCTTAAGATACAAGAGAGTAAATATCTCACCTTGTAGACTTTCATCTAGCATCTGCTGATGATTGTTCTTTTTCATCTGATAGCTTTTTTGAAAAAACTCTTCTGCTAATTTTATATAATCCATTTCAAACTCTATTAACTAATACTGTTAGTAGTTTATAGTATTAGATATATTTGTCAAGATAAAAAAAGAATGTTTCACATATTGTTAACATTCATAGGAAAGAAAAAATAGCTTAACCTTTTGTCCGATAAAGTGTTGACGTCCCTATATAGGATAAAAAATGTATAAAAAAAGTAAAAAGATAAAAAGATATAAAGATAAAAGTATAAAAATAAAAAATTAAAGGAAACTACTTACCACCTATGGAATCTGGAGATATAAATTCATATTTTCTTTCTGTAATGCTACCATCATAGAAGCTGTATTGATCTAAGCTACCACTTGTGTAAAAGATTACTCCAGAGGAGTCTTCTAGAGGATACTCTTTATTATTCATATAATACTTACGGCTACCTTGACCTGACATACTAGACCAGACAATTGAATACTCGTCAAATTCAATATCAGAGCCTTTTAAAATTGGATCTTTGATTCTTACATATGAAGTAAATAGTTTAATTAAATTATCATAGACTTCCTTTTTTATCCTGTATATTCCTTCATAGGGGGCTTCTAGGTAATAGCGATTTGAATCTTCGTACAAAAAGAGTCTTTGTAATCTTTCCCCATTTAAATTAATTCTTAGATAATCATCTCTTCCTGGTACATCATTGTATGACTTATATGGGGTTTTTTGTCCCTTTTTAATTAGCTCATATATGATATGCAAACTTTCTTTATCCTTTATTTCAATAAAGCCCAGATTTTCTCCATCTCTATACTCTTCCATATCTATACTTTTAATATCTTCTTCATTCTCTAAGATTAAGGATTTATCAATGGGGTCAGATAAAAGCCCTATTGCAAGAACAAGAGTAAAGACAAGAAGCAAGATAAGTAGCCAAAAGACAGGTTTCTTGTAATTCAAAACATTTTCCACTCTTTTTTTAGTCTTTCCTTCTCCAAAGGCTAAAGGACTGGGTCCAACTAGGATTTTGCCTGTGGATAGACTAAGTAGAGAGCGGGAATAGGGTTTTTTAACCTCACTTCCCATCTTACCAATAACCTTTTCATCACAAGACATTTCCATGTCTTTTCCACTTAAGAAGAAGGCTAACCAAACAAGGGGATTAAACCAATGTAGACAAAGGACCAAGTAAGACACAATCTTAATAATATGGTCAAAGCGTTTAATATGTATCTTTTCATGTAAAGTAATATATCTTTTTTCTTCCTTACTTAAACTTGCTGGTAAATATATTTTAGGTTTAAATATACCCAAGACAAAGGGACTATCAAGCTTATCTACAATAAAGACATTATCTTCTTCTAGTATTGCATTTGATAAACTCTTTTTAAGCTTTAACAAACTATATATACTGTAAAACAAAAGAAGACCTATACCAAGCACCCAAAGAACAGCTCCTATACCAATTAGTACCTGCATAGGACTAACAGATGATGTAGGCATTATTGGTGGAAGATATGAATTTCCAGCACTTACAACTTCCCCAGATTCCCCTTCTAATACTCTTACAAAGCTTAAATCACCAGTTTTTCTAGGCATTAAACTAAAGATGCTCTTAAATGAAAAGGGTGTAATTAAGCGAACTAAGGCTACACTCCATAGGGCATAGGAAAATATCTTTGGAGCTTTTTTTAAAAGAAGTCTAGCAAGCACTATGGCTAATATGACATAGGATGCATTTAGACTTAAATCTAGAATCTGGAGAAAAAGCTTTGCTAACACTACAAGTCCTCCTTGTAGTCATTTATTAACTTTTCTATCTCCTTAATTTCTCCAGAACTTAGTTTCTTTCTTCTTGTAAAGGCTGCTAGAAACTGAGGTAAGGAGCCATTATAGCTTTCATCTAAAAAGACTTGGCCTTGTTTAGCCCTAAAGTCAGATTTTGATATGAGAGATTTTACTGTTGAATTATCATTTTCAAAGACTTCTTTTTCTATTAGCCTCTTTAACATAGTATAGGTGGTTGTTCTTTTCCAATTAAAAGTCTCTTCACATATTTCTGTTAAGGCTCTTGTGGATAAGGGTTCATTTTCCCATATTAATTCAGCTAACCTATCTTCCATTGTACTTAGTTTAAAATTTCTCATACTAACCTCCTAACCTTTAGACAAGTTCAGTCTACACTCAGTAGACTATTTGTCAAGAAAAAACCAAGTAAATACTTGGCTTTTAATCTAGTGAGGTCCAACATTTGGATACAGACTACTTCTTAATGGATTACCAAACTATACTTATCTATCATCCAAACTATCTTCTATACCTAGGATGATTAGTTTTCTTCTTTGCCTTTTTCATACCTACAGCTATGATAATAATTACAATTACAGCTAGTATGAAATATATGTATAGTATGGGTTTAGGTTCAGAGTCTTCAATATCAGATTCTTCTCCATCTTCAAAGTTCCATTCATAATTAAAGATCTCCCCTTCTTCTACACTATAGTAGCCTGAGACTATGGGACCATCTTTTTTAACCTCTGCTTTCATACCAGCGCTTAAATAGTCATCATTACCATCTTTATCTAAGACCATTACCAGACCTTCTTTTAGCAGTATTAGTGTATCTCCATTATCTTCTACTTCTAAATAGAACTCTGTTCCCCTTATTCCAATTACTGTATTAGGTGTTTCTACATAGTAGTCATTACCTGTTATGCTATCTTTTAGCTTTGAGAAAAAGGCAGAGCCTTTTTCCAAAAAGGTCTTCTCTTCTTTTACTTTCAAATATGGCAGAGTATATATTGATTTTTGACGCATTCTAATAACTTGATTGTTGGTCAGTACTATTTCGCACTCTCCTCCAGCATCTGTCTTTATGGTAGCTCCAGGTATTAAGTGCATGTTCCTTGATGCCCTTAAAGTCTTACCATCTGGGGTTATAACTGCTACTTTACCTTTAACAAGGGTGATTAGGCCATCTAGGCCTCCTTCTTCATCTTCCACAATCTCTTGACTAGGTCTAGGTGATGGTGATTCTTTTTGGCTTTCTATCTTTCTTAAGGTTAACTCTCCCCAGCCAAGGGTAATACGACCACTAGACTGGACCAGTTCTAAGGTTGCTCTTTTAGCTTCTAGTTTATCAAAGCTTTGACTTGATTCATCAAACCAAACTTCTGCATGTATGTCATAGGACAATTCAGGACCTGGTACATCCATAGTGTGTTTTAAATAGAAATTAAAAAGAGAATCTGATGTTGAAGCAAAGGCTCCTCCTGATATTTCTTTTCCATTTTCTAATACTAGATATTTACCATTAACCTCTTTTACAACCAAAGAAAAAGTATAGTCCATAATATCATAAGAAACTTCTTGTCCATCTGTATACTTCTTAACCTGATTATTTATCTTGTCAAAATCCTCTAAAGTAAGATTGAAGATATATGTACCTTCAATGGTTCTTCTTTCTCTATCTCCAATATCTGCTGTTACTCCTAGTATTTGAAATACTAGAATAAGAATTAAAAAAAGAATAGCAATTCTTCTCATACCCATCTCCTTGTAATCATATTTGCTCTAAAGACATATATTACTCAATTTGGTCCAATTTATCAATAAAAATTAGGTTAAATACCTATTTTTTCCTATATCTCTCTATTTGTTATAAATATCTTTTCTATGACCAACTTCAAAAATTATTATTCTTATTTCCTCATCATTGATTTCAGCTATCAACCTATAATCGCCTACTCTATAACGCCAATATTCCTTCAGATTTCCCTTAAGAGCTTTTCCCATTTGTCTTGGATTTTCCGTGTTGTTTAATTTATTTTTAATAAATTGAAATATATATTTCCGTTGCTTAACATCCAGTTTTCTCAGACTCTTAATTGCGTTTTTTTCATAGACTACTTTATAGGTTTTTTTCATTAGATACTTAATCCTTTACTCTAAATCTAATATTTTCTTTGTTTCTTCCAAAGAATAAAACTCAACATCTTTTTCCATTAATCTCTTTTCATATGCTAGGATAGATTCTAAATCAATTTCATCTTCAATTCTTTCTTCAAGCACCTTTTTCATCAATGTAGACAAAGGCATTCCATGAAGTTTTGCATACTCAGTAAAGATTCTATTCTCTTCCTCATTAAATCTCACAGTTATTGTTGCCATTCCAATTCATCCTTCCAAATAGTTTCCCAAATATATAGTAGCACATTGTAACACTTTAGTAAATAGAAAAAGATGACACATATCTGTTATTACAACAGTTATCATTTGCTTTTAGAAATAAGAGCAAAAATTTCAGTTTGCATAGTTTCTGGAAGATTATATATCCTCTTTTTCAAGTTGTTTAAAAAATGAGTACTATACCCTAGAATCTGAAAAGAAAGACTTTGTATTTCTTTATCATCTTCTATTGATATACTTAATAAATTTTTCGTGATAATATTAAAAAAATCTTTATTATCTTCAATATCTAGAATGCTATTAAAATACCAATCAAAACTTCCCTTTTCATCTCTAAATCTTGGATAGCAATAATAAAGAGTAAGTGGTAATCTTTGGTTGTAGACAAAATCATATTTTGAAAATTCTTCGAATAATTTTATTGCAATTTCAGATTTTTTATTATCGTCTATACCTATAAAAGGTAAAGAGAAATATAGTAAACTAACTTTTTCTGAAAGATCCAACTCCTCTGTTTCAATAAATACTTCATTAAATACTGTTACTTCATCAATAAGCCTACTTTTCAGCGACTCCAATAACATCCAATTCAACCTCATACTTGCTTAGACAATGCTTAGAATTTATGTGTTTCACTCCCAAATTGTGAATTTTAACTTTTTCATAATCTTTTATAAAGCTCACCTTAATACCTACCTTTCCTGAGACTTAACTCATTAATAACATCAAATATTTAATGGTATAATTCTTTGTCTAATACCATTAGAATATCTAAATATACCATATCATATTTATAGGCTTTTGTAAGCATTTTTAGAACATTTGTTTTGTTTTATCAAATATTATCATATAAGTAATTATACTCTTAAATTACTTTTCAAATTAACATCCCATCATTATTATTTATATACAACTCTTTTTGCAAACAGGATTAATGCCTATATAACAAACAGGTGACTAATTCATCTTAGTAAACGCATAAAAAAAGACCCCTAATTCTAGAGGTCCAATAAATGTATATAGAATATGTATTCTTTTCTACTTATTATTTAAAGAATCTAAGGCTTCTCTAAGCTTTGAAGAAGAGGTGCCTTTGGTATATGGGAAATATACTACTTCTACACCTTTTGAATTAAAGAACTCTTCATACTTTTGCCACTTACTAGATCCCTTCCAATCAGAACCCTTAAAGATAATATCAAACCTTAATTCTTCCCAGGCTTTTATCTTATCTGCATCATCTTCTGCTACTACTTGGTCTACATATTTAATAGCTTCTACAATGGCTTTTCTTTCTTCATAGGATATTATGGGAGGTTTTCCCTTCAACCTTATAACTTCTTCATCTGTAGTTACTGCAACTATAAGGTGGTCACACTGTTCTTTTGATCTTTTTAATATATTTAGATGGCCTACATGGAATAGGTCAAAGACTCCTGTTGTATATCCTATTCTCTTTTTTGTCATATCTTTCCCCTTTGATTTATGTCTACTTTATTATAGCTTATACTTAGTTTTTTTTATATCTTATTAAGCCAAATAACTTTGTAATAGTGTAAGCCTTGGCTAGCAAGATATAGTGAAGATAGTTATTTGTCATTCAACTCTTCTTTGTTCTTGTTTTTCAGAATAGTAGCTATGAATTTTTGCGTTTGACTTAAAACAGGCAACTCAAAATTAAGATACCTAAAATGATTTACAAAACCTATTGATTTCAATATATTTTGATGATCGTCGATTAGATTTTTATATATGCTCGATGGAGGGAGCATATCTTTATAAACTGAAGCCATTTTATTTTTTCTTTCAATTACCTCTTCACTAATATTGTAAATATTATGAGTATCGAAAAATTTAAGAATTCTATCATAATTCAATATTTCTAATCTACTACTGCTAATATCAGCAAGCATCTTAATTTCAGGTGATATTGTATCGCGATAAAAGTTCCAGACACTTATAGATTCTGATAACATATGCGTAAGACTTGATAAAACATCGTGAATTTCTTGATTGCTATAGTCTTTTGTCTCTATTGTTTGTATTGACTCTTGAAAGGTTGAAATGAATAAATCAGTAAGTTCATCTGCTTTTTTATAATCCTCAAGATTAAAATACTTACTATGTGCAACTTTATTACGCAAAATTCGCAATTCAGGGATTTTTAAATTTAGATTTTCAATATTTATTTTGCTAGCAAAAAATTTATCCCATATTGATTTCGAACGTCCACGCTCAATTTTTGAAATAATATCATCTTTGGTCATAGTTTTTAATGCTTCAGTACTAAGAACAGAATCAATAAGTTCTGAAAGGTTGATGCTGGGCCTTTTTTCGAACAGAAAAACTTCAAGTTCAGACAAGTAAATCTCATATAATGCATCCTCTATTAATTTTTTTTCTTTATTTGAATTCGTTATTTTAGGATAGTTATTTTTAATTCTTGTATTTAATTTTTTACAAAGTTCCTTTTCCAATGTGCTCCTTGCCCACGATGATCCAAAAGCTTTTACTAAAACAAGAAAGATTAAATGCCGTATAAGCCTTTCAAACTTTTGAAGTTTATGAAAAATTTTATTACTTAAATATTCAGATGCTTCATCATATGCTAAAATCAAAGCATGTTTTGAATTTTTGAAGTTAGAGGTAAGTAAAGAATTAGCATGTAGAAGAACCCCAGCCTCTCTCATCTTATCAGTATGATTAAACTCAAACCAAATATTAAATATTTTCTCCTTTTTATCTTTACTAATATGTTCACAATGTTCAATTTTGTATTTGATCTCATATTCTTTTCTTCTTGGTTTTACAAATAGGGTCTCTTTAGTGACCATTGTAAAGGTATCATTAAGTTCACTTTTCACAAACTCACTTTCAGATTTACCTCGAATCTTTTCATTAGGTATTAACAAATATTTCATTCTCATATTAATATCTCCGTTACACTAATCTTTTATAACCAGTAGCAAGCAATAGGTTATTTTCCCTACTTTTGTCCTATGGATCTTTTCAAACACTTTGCTTATAGGGTATGCAAATAATCCTTTATTTATGATTGTCTCAAATTTTTATTGTGTCCACATAATATTAAACAAACTACATTACTACATCAAATATAACAGCATTATGAGAGAGTATAATATCAAAATGTTTTTAGTCTTTTGCAGTTCTAAAGTTGTTTGTCTTCTATTCTTATATTTCTAACTTAATGGAGTCCAAGAGAGCAAATTCTCCCATTGTGATATGGATTTAGGCAAATTCACTCTATATTCATAATAAAAATCAATAAGTTCCTGTTCCTTGATAAAGACAACATTCTGAGATTGATCCATATTAGAATAGTTTGAAGCATATAAGAACACCTTATAACCTTCATCTAAATAGGTCACAAAGTCATCTGCATTTAATAGATTCTTACCGGCCTTTACTTGCACAACTGCCTTGTCAGGATTATTTTTTATACGTGAGTGTAATATGCATTCTATACCAGGAGTTGTTGACCTATTAGCTATAGAATTAGAGAGAATATAATAATCATGTTTTATCTGTATGTATGAGATAACAAGTTCTTCTAGATCAAAGGCTGGCAGATTCTCAACTATGTTCTCATTTTCAATAATACTTTTTTCATAGTGATCTCTTTTAGAAACTTGATTAAATACATATTTTGAATATTTGTGAAGCTTTTCATCATATATCCTTTGCGCAGCCCCACCATTAGCCCTTGTGAACGTTGCCCTAATTCCTCCTGGCACATCAATCCCAACTAAGTATGCTTCAACTGGAACAGCGGCACCAATGTCAAATTCTTTTTTACACATTGATATTGGACCACCTTTGGCACGACATATCCAATAGTGTCCTTTACGGTCTCTTGTCCAAAACAAATCATTTTCTTTTGTGTCGCGAAAGATATTTAGAGCTGGATTCATTCTTTTTATACTCTTCCTAACTTCAGCATAATAATCCTCGTATGAATCGAAAGTCTTTTCATTATCAGGATATATATAGCACCAACCAATAATTACATACTGTTCCTTCGGATCTGAAAGACAAAACTCTAAGAGCCTATTTAACTCAGTTGTGTTAGGTTTTAAATTAATTCTAAAAAGATTAATACTTTCTTCTATTTTACTTTCTGCTTTACTCATTTAGCTTTCTCCTTAATACTTATTTTTCTTTGTAACTCCAGCTATTTCACAATGTTGACATTTTGGCCTTTTATTTTCATATATGGTAAGTAATAAAGAGTCAAAATTAACTCCTTCAAGTATAGCTTTGAAATTAATCTTTAATTGATTGTTGGATCTTTATGAAATATTAATATCTAACACTAATCCATCTAATATAATCTAATACATGCTTTTCACAAAGCATAGTGATATTTACTAGTCTTCTGTAACTACATAAACAATCTCTTACCTAGTTCACTATTGACCACACACACTAGAGATTTGCCAAATCTTAGTTGTCTTTTAATGTGCAACATGGATTTTATCCAATCTTAAAAAGAATTAAACAGATTGAGATTGCATTTCCTATGAATCTTCATTATTAAGGTGAACTTTCACCCCTCTTAGTGAATTTTCACTTTACAGGTGTGAAAATTCACATTTAGACAAGATGACTATTATACCAATCCTATATTTCCTCAACTAGAAAATCCCATACAGATTGATGTATTATTCCGTCACGACTCATATTTATCTCATCCATTGAAAGGACATATTTGGGATAGTTATCCTTTATACCGTCATATGCACCAAATTCACGAGCAACTGTATTTTCAGAGGCTAATAAATATGATACCTGCACATAAAGTTTTTCATTTCTCCTTGTACAGACAAAATCTATTTCCTTTTCCCCTGTTCTACCTGTAGTCACATTATATCCGCGACGCAGCAACTCCATATGTACTATATTTTCAAGAACCAAATTAATATCTCGTAAATTTCCTCCATATACCGCTTCTCTTATCCCGTGGTCCGCAATATAGTATTTTTCTTGGGTAGTTAGTATTTGCTTTCCCTGCACATCCTCACGTTTAACTTGATAAAACAGATATGCATTGCACAAGTAACGCATGTAGTTCAGAACAGTTTCCACAGCTACAGTTCTTCTTTCATTTTTAAAAAACTTAACTAAAGAGCTTGCTGAAAAAGTTGTTCCTAGATTAGCTGTGACATATTCTATAATACGCTCTAGCAAATCAACATCCCTTATGTTATTACGCTTTATAACATCTTTTAATTGAATCGAACTGAAAAGATCAACTAAGTATTGTTTTGACGGCTCCTCCTTGTAATCCAAATGAGCAAGATGAGGCATGCCTCCTAAAATGAGATATTTTTGAAAAGCTTGCCGATATGATATATCGGAATCAATTCTTTGATATGCTTGGATAAACTCACTAAAAGAAAAAGGATATATTATGAATTCCACATAACGGCCTCCTAGGTAAGTGGCAAGTTCTCCAGAAAGTAAGTTAGCATTAGAACCAGTAATATATATGTCACAGTCAATAGCTACCCTTAAGGAGTTTACACATTTTTCCCATTTATCAACTTCTTGTATTTCATCAAAAAACAAATATACTTTACCTTCTATGCCTTTTGTCTCTTGGATAATGTATTCATGTAACTTCTTAGCTGTTAAAAGATTAGACCAGCTCATATCTTCAAAGTTTATTGAAATGAATTGAGAAATACTTACACCCGCTTCAATCAGTTCTTCTTTTATTAACTCTAGCATTACTGATTTTCCGCTTCTGCGAATACCACTCATAACTTTTATTAGCTCTCCCCCTATAAAGGGGCGAATTTGCTTCATATATGATTCTCGTTTTATCATGAATTAATCTGCCTCCAGCCATAATTTAATTATATTTTATTACAGTTATAACTGATAGTAAACCGAATTTGCCACATTTCATCAGTTATAACTGACAAAATCAGAAAAATGGCAGTAATATCAGTTATAACTGACAAAGTCAGAAATATTTAGATAGTTTCAGTTATAACTGATGAAATGTAATATAGATGATAACTTGTTAATCCCAGTTAATTCCATTTAGTGTATACAATTCCTGATTTTTTAGGTCTTGTAACATTATTTTTGTTTTTTAGTTATCTTTACAACATTATTCGAATTTTGCTTGTATTTTATATAAGTCCCGAAATGTCTACCTCAAACTTAGTACCCTTATCTATCTTATCGGGCTTGTAAAACATAATCATGTACCAGGGTAAGTAAATGATATCATTTTCCGTTACAATATTATCTTTGCAAAAAACATATGATTTATTGATTTTGAAATCTTCAACAGCTTTTATTTTATTAAGTGCATTATGCCTTTTATAATCCTTCCCAGACTTTATCTCAACAAGATCTATTCTTGTTCCATTTTGAATAACAAAATCTAATTCTCCATATTTTTTTGTATCAAAATAGAAAAGATCAAATCCATTGCTTTTAATTTGTTGGGCCATGACATTTTCAAGGATACTTCCATGATTGATCCCCAGATTCCCCTGAAGAATATCAAACTGAATGTTCTCCATAGAAGCAGCACATAAAAGTCCAGTATCACCCATAAATAGTTTAAAGAGATTTCTTTTTTCATTAAGCCCTAGGGGAGCTTTTGGTTCGGTGATATTATAGCATGGCAGAGCAACTCCAGCTTCAGCCAGCCAATTGAAACTATTAGCATATCGGTTCTGTCGCCCTTTTTCATCGATGTGAGTTAAGAAAAACCGTCTGTTCTTGTCATTAAGCTGCGAGGGTATTGCATCAAAAATTGCTTTTATTTTAGGTTTATCACCACTTTCAGCATATTGTGAAATATCTTGGCGATACAGTTCCAAAATATCATTCTGACCTGAAACCACAAGACCAATATCATGTGTGTTTACATATGTATTCACCACTTGTGGCATACCACCAACAACAATAAAGCTCATAAACAATTTTTTAATTGTATCATGAACCGATTTTGTAACTGGTGTTAAATCTTCAAAGCATTTCTCAAGGTATACTATGGTTGAACTCTGTACACCATTTGCTATCAGATATTCTTCAAAATCCATAGGATACATACGATAAATTTCTTCAAAACCCACTGGATAGGAACGTACTTCATTATGTTTAACTCCTAGAAGGGAGCCTGATTCAATATAGTCGAATCTTCCGTCCTCAACAAGAAATTTTATTGCTGTCCTTGCGTTGGGACTTTCTTGGATTTCATCAAGGAAGACTAATGTTTTTCCTGGTACCATTGGTTGCTGCACATAGGCTGTCAAGTTTGTAATTAATGTGCTGGCATCAAGACTTCCTGCAAATATATCAGATGCCCTTTCGTCAATGATAAAATTAATTTCCACAAAGTGCTCGTAATGCTCTAACCCAAACTTACGGACAAGTGTTGTTTTTCCGATTTGTCGTGCTCCAATAATACAAAGAGCCTTTTTATTTTCCATTGATTTCCACTGGACCAGCTTCTCATAAGCCTTACGATAAAGCACTTACATCACCTGCTTTCCCAATTTGATTATAATTGTAACATTATTCGCAAGTTCCAACAAGGTGTTTGCCACATTATTCCTAGATAATTACTGGACTTTGTAACATTATTCCAACTTTTAGAGTAGCATCACATCAATCAATCACATCAAGTTTTAATAAAACTGAAAAATCCTTGACTTCAGAAACAATATATTTTACATTACAGATAGCTCGTCTGCCATGTGTAGAAGGAGTTACTAGATACGTCTCATTAGGGGCGTATTTTGCTTTATAAAAGTCATAACTCTTATCTATTTTCTTGATTAGTGTGTGCTTATGTTTATATAGGGGTCTCTTTGGAATAAGTTGATTTGACTTTCTCAGATTTGCAAAAAAGAATAGAACGATCAGTATTTTCTAAAAAGATATTCCTTTTTTCAATAGCCATTTATTATGCCTCTTTCTTGGAATATATGGTCAACCTTTCATCTATCAAATTCAGTAAAATGGATTCTGTTATTTTTTTATTCTCAAGTATTGTTTGCTTAATTGCATCATTACATATCTTAATAATTTCAGCATGGCTCAAAGCTTCAGATTTTTCAATTATTCGAGAAGTAGGCACAAAATCACTTTGATAAACAGACAACTTGTATTCATATAGTTGCTCAATCTCTTTTTTAGTGGGCATTGTATAGTGCAAAACGTCATCAAATCGTCTGAATAAGGCTTTGTCTAGTATTATTTGATTGTTCGTTGCTGCAATGATAATGCTTTCTGATGAATCCTCATCTAGAAATTGCAAGAAGGAGTTTAGGATCCTTCGCATTTCACCGACTTCATTATCCAAATTTCTATCAGCACCTATTGCATCAAATTCATCAAAGAAGTACACACCTGATACATTTTCAACTGAATCAAAAATCTGCCTAAGCTTTACACTTGTCTCTCCCATAAATTTTGTTACCAGTTTATCCATTTGAACAGTAAATAGTGGTAACCCTGTTTCTGCTGCAATGATAGATGCGGTAAAGGTTTTGCCTGTACCAGGCTTTCCTTCAATAAGGATTTTACGACGATTAGTCATTCCATAGCTTTTTAATTTATTTTTGTTTCTATATTCATTTAAAATTCTTAAAATCCTATCGCGAATGTCATCAGAAATAATTAAATCACTCAATTTATCAGAAGGAAAGCTCAATGTTAGCATAGGATTTATTTGATTTTTATTAAAATTCAAAATATTTGGTTTAATATTACCAGGTTTTTCGACAAGTCTCTTTAACTCACGAGCAAAAGCTTGATGATTTTGCTGTGCTTCATATGCTGCTATCTGTAGCACTATTGTCCTGAAGCGTTCATAGTCATTGCTATTATGAGCCTTTATTAAACTTTTAATTTGATCTGCTGTAGCCATGTGAACAACCTCCATGTACTTAGGTATTGCTAATTTGGGGATATGGCAGTAATAATTCCAATAATATTCTTACTTGATTTTACTATATTTTATCATTTACTAAATATAAAGGTACTAAGAGATTAGATTTTTTGAAATCGTAAAAGTTTATTAAGAAACCTGAGAATTCTTCAAAACAATAGAATAAAATGACTGTATATGCTATTGATTGTATTTATCCAGTGGAATTTACTATTAGCATATTAGGATAAACATTTTAAATACCATAAAAATAGACTGGTAAGGATGCATTGTACAGTATATGGATGAAAAGATGGGTTCAAAAGGTTATATCAAGCCTCATTTACAGTATTTAAGCAATGTCTCATATCATAAACCGTCCTTGTCTCTGCCATGGCCACCAGCATATGATAAATTATATCATCCAACAAATAGCCTAACTTTGGAGATAACTTTAGAACTATGTTTATCTACTACTTTATTTTTAACAATCGATGGAAAGTTAACTTGACATTTGTCTCTATGAGTGTTAAACTCATAATGACAAGTTTACTTTCCATTGAGAAAGGATGTGATGAATTGAAAAATCGCTTAGAAGAAATAAGAAAGAAAAAAGATATACGACAGGAAGATCTCGCAGCAGCATTGGAAGTATCTCGACAGACAATCGGTTCCCTTGAAAATGGTAGGTATAATCCATCAATTACCCTAGCTTTCAAAATCGCAAGGTACTTTGGAATGAGCATTGAAGAAATATTTATTTATGAGGAGGAAAATCAAAATGAGTAACAAAAAAGTCAGAGGATATTATTGCATTGCAATTGTTGGATTTATACTTTTTATTACAGGAATAGTATTGGTTATACTTTACACAGATCCTGAGGGTATCATGAAAACCTTACCCCTTATTTGTATTGGTATTGGGGCTGGCTTATTCGGCGGTGGTCTTGCTGGTGCGATTAGCTCACGTAAAATGCAGAAAAATCCAAGTTTAGCGAAGCAAAAAGAGATTGACACAAAAGATGAACGTAACATTGCTATTACTAATAAAGCTAAAGCAATGGCATATAATTTCACATTGTTGATTTTCTCCATGCTAATAATATTTCTTGCTCTGGTACAAGTAGAGACATATGTAACCCTTGTTTTTACAGGTGCCTATTTGTTGATTATCTTTTTGTATATCTATTTTATAAGTAAATATAGTAAAACGATGTAATACACAGAATTGTTCATATGAAAGATAAAAGTGGGAGATCATAAGCCCACTTTTATTTTTGCTCATAACTCTATTAGGTATTACTCTAAAAAGGGTCTACTTTACTTTAAAATTCTGTTTAATTAAAACTTTATTTTTTTATATACATGCATTCTTGGCAGCAAATAGAATATTACATAGATATTTTTTTTCAAAAAACTAAAACTTTCTTTATTTACTTTTATATTATCCCTTTAATTCTGTCATCCTCTAAGATAGCAACAATATAATAAGAACCTCTTATTACTTTATTAATATTTACAGGTTTTTCCCCTGCTAATAAAGCATCTCTTACTTTAATAAAGTTTTTTTTGGGTAATCGCTCTTTAGCTCTACTAGTTTTAATTTTATCTCCTAGTTGAAGACTGTAAATCATATCAAGGTTGCTTCTTGTCTTAAAAACTTTATCCTGATTTTCTAAAATTCTTTGCCAAATAGGTTCAAAATCCATTTTCTATTCCTCCTTAAGCCATTTGTTTTTCATTCTACGACGTATAGTTTCTTATATTGTGATATTGCATATTGGTCTGTCATCCCTGCAACATGATCACATACCGTTCTTAAAAGAACGCAAATGTATTCCTTGTCCTTTGCTCTCATTTTATCCCTTAGCAACATTCTTGCTTGATTGTTTTCTTGATTTCCCTCTATTTCAACATCTGGATTGATTTCTTTGTATCTTCGCATTGCAGTAATAATCGTTTTATTTGGTAATTGCTGTGGGTTGTTAAGATAAGCTTTGAAGAGCCTTCGAACGATAAAGGTTGCCTTACCATCCATACCTTGTGCTATTTCAGAATCAACAATTTCATCTTTTAAGAAGACTCTAAAACTTTTATCTTCTTCCTTAAATTTGTCTGAGAAATAGAAATAATTAGATATTGATTCATTAGAACTGTTTTTGCCCTTTACAAATTCATAAATCTTTACCCTGTCGTTCATAATGTTATTACTAATAAGGTCTCTTAATATTTCTTCCATATTCCTTATATATTCTTTAATGTACATATCAATTAATATTCGTGAAATAGTTACTCTTTTAATTTGCTTATCATCTTCATTTTCCAAAAATAACAATTTGTTTCTTTGCTTATCTGATAATGTATTTTCAAAACCCTTAAATGCTCTTTCCACTAATGAATCACTATTTATTATGTTTGCAAATAAACCATCTTCAATATCATGATGCCTTTGAGCAATCTCGTCTGCTGCAAATACAATACTTGCTTCAAAAGTCCAGCATTTACTTTCATCAAGTAAAGTGTTGTCATAAAATCCAGTTTCAAATCTGCCTTTGCAATCTCTCTCTTCTCCTTTATACATACACTTATCTTCATTCATATACCCACAGTCTTTATAACTAACTCCTGTATGGTTTTGTATTCCCCATAAAGCATACTCACTTAAATTTAGTCCTTTATGTTTTTTTGAAACTCTTTCTAACTCAGTCAATACTCTGTAACTTTGTAGATTATGTTTGAATCCTCTTTTATCTTTATCTAAATCTCTATTATATCCATAACAATCAAAACACCCATTCATTATATAGTTAAGAGCTCTTTCTCCAGCATGTCCAAAAGGAGTGTGTCCTACATCATGACCCAGGGCAATAGCTTCAGTAAGATCCTCATCAAAGCCAAAGTATTTCGCAATTGTTTTAGCAATCTGTGAAACTTCAAGAGTGTGGGTCAACCTAGTTCTCATATTGTCACCAAAACCAGATACAAAGATTTGAGTTTTACCACTTAACCTTCTAAACTCTTTTGAATGTATAATCCTGTCTCTATCATGCTGAAAAGCAGTCCTGTAGTCATCAGTTTTAGACTTAACACTTTCTAAAAGATTTTCGGTATATCCCTTTACGTAATTTCTTATTTCATATTTATCATTCACATTATTTCCCCCTTTTTGTATTTGTTTTCAGAATAAAACCTATTCACTTGTTATTTATAAATACGTTTAACTTTTACTCACAACAAAACAACCTTTACGCTAATCTACTATGAAACCAACATCTCTGAACCTATTTTTAAACTCTTTTTCATACTTTTTAATTTTTTCTTTATCTACTATTAACACTAGCTCATCCTTTGCCCTAGAGCAGCCTACATAAAATAGTTTATATGCTGTTAATATTCGATTAACATCTGCATATTTAAGCATTTGCTTTATGTTTTTTACTTCAAATCTTTCGTTTTTTTGCAGATTTAAGTATTCGTTAATACCTGTCTTGTTTTTGCGCATCAACCTTTTACCATATATCCAAATATAATAAGGATTGCCTATAAAATCATTAATCAGCTCACTAATATCTGCTAAATTTTTCTCAATATCATCCTCCTTAATTTTACTAATTTTTAAGCCAATCTTTTTTTCAAGTTTGGAAACTGCATTGCAAAAACTATATTTAAACTCTTGGAAATCATAAAAACTAAAAAGAATCTCATCTTCTAACTTCTGTTTGTTATTTTTAAAGTAGTCATCAAATAATACGAACATTTCTAAAAAGTCATACATATAAAGATAAGGTGAATATCTTTCTGAATCCTCAAGTATGAAGAGCACCTTCTCATGTCCCTCACCTTTGACTCCATGTTGCGTGGAAATGTCAGGTTGTCTATTGTACCTAACAAGATTTTGAAACTCTTGCAAAGGCACCTTTAAGACGTCTACATATGTATTTTTATTATCGTGCTCACGTTCTGTTAAGTCCTGATATAATCCGCTTTTATAAAATTTAAGATCTTCTAATTCTAAAAAGAAATCACTTATTGAGTAATTATGATTTTCAGCTCTATATTTATTACTAACTTGAATCAAAATGTATTCTAGTTCCTCTTTGTCATTATGATAGTTTATACGCAATTTGTCTACATTAAATATTTTGGGATACTTTTTAATTTGTTGAATTGCAAAACTATATTGCTTTTTTTCGAAGCTTTCAATAATGTAGTTTGTTTTCCATAATATATTAAGCAAGTAGTCTGGACTTGAATCTTTTTCTATTGGCATCAAAACATCTATTAGCGATATTTTTGCACCATACGGTATAAGTTTGTTATAAGAATTAAACAAATTTCTCATATCTTCTGATTTATTACTTCTTTCAAATCTACTTCGGTTAAATACTCGTAAAGCAAGAAAGTTTTCATTTGATTCATTAAATTCTACTATTTTGTCTTCAATATTACTTGTTATATATATTGTTGGAATGTTTCCAATTTCTCCCTTTACAGGCATAATGTCCATAGGTAATCTTCCATACAATTTAGAAAGCATAAGAACAATTTCTTCAGATGAACGATAGTTTTTTTTCAGCCTCTTTGTTAAATTCATATTCTTGAACTCAGGTTCAAATGTGCCATCATAAGCATCATAAATCTCTTGCATTTTATCTCCACAAAAGTACAATTTTACATTTGTTTTTTTATAACTAGCTACTGAATAAAATAAGCGTAAAACATCTGATGATGTATCTTGACATTCATCAATAAAAATATAATCAAATTTTTCTCCAATCACTTTTTGAAGAATTGGATATCGTATCACAAGGTTACTTACAAAAATAATTAAATCATCATGAGACAATCTACCAGCTAAATAATCTGAAAACTGAGTCTCTGAATATTCAAGCTTATTTAACTTATTTTTAATTATTTCTAAAGTTAAATTAGTAGGACTCTCTATCTTAGTTTCTTTTAATTCGTGAATACTTTCGTTTTCTTTGTCATTTATAGTTTTTTTGTTATTTTCACTAATTTCCTCAGCAACTTTATCCTTAAAAACCTCGAAATATAACTCTAAACTTTCAGGCAATAAAAAATATCGCTTAAAATACTCATGTAAAAAACTATGAATTGTCCCAATTGTAATTAGTTCATTAAATACAATTTGCTTTTGAATTCTCTCTCGCAATTCATTTGTAGCTCGGTTAGTAAATGTAATGCAAAGAAGTTTTTTTGAAAGCTCTTCACGAGTGACATCAACAACTTTTTGCATTATAAAATGTGTTTTGCCTGTTCCAGCTGGTGCATCTATATAATATATATTTCCTCTTATTCGTTCCCCAGCCACTCTAGTCCCTCCTTTATATAAATAGGCATAATATCTACCTGGCAATTGGCTAAAATAATTGAGTACATAAAATCTGTCTTTTTACCGCTATCGATTGACTCAACAATCCTCCTAATACTAATACGAATATCTTCTTTTTTCCTTCCATCCGCTATTTCTTGTTTTGTTCGGTTAGGAATAGGAAATTCAAACTTACTTTGGTTTTGAATCTCCTTCCAAAAATTACGTGAAAACTCTGTAAAGACATCTATTTCTTCCAAACATTTTTCATCTAACTCCTTGTCAATAAGTGTGTACTCATTATTTTCATTCTTTTGGTTATTATTTTTTGCATTATCTTCTTGTCGTTTCTCAATCCTCTTCTCCTTATATTTAATTAAATATTGGTAGAACAATGCCTCTTCAAGCGTTCGAGCATACCCATCTTCTTTACCCTGAGTTTTGCAACATATTAAAGATGAATTTTCTGATTCCTTGCTACCTTCTTCCAGGAAATTCAATATTTCTTTAACTTTCACTTTAGTGTTATCTTTATTATCTTTATTATAGTAATGAATGAGGGCTTGATTTGATGTTTCAGAATTCAAGCATTCTTCTTTGTTTTTTACACTGCTACAATAATCTAAATCCGTAAATATTACTGCTTTTGAACCAAGTTTATTGAGTAAACTATCGTATTTATGGGCATATGCTCCTCCTACTTGGGCATACGCAATATAAAATCTTCTTAAGTTTCCTAAAAATCCTTCATCCCTCTGTCCATCTTTATTTTTATACAATAGGGATTCAATGTACATTCTTTCTGTATCTCCCTCATATAGAACAATTTTATCTGCAAAAATTATATTAGAAAAATTTATGCTAAAAAATGTTTCAAAAAATTTCTTTCTCTCGTTCTTAGGCTCTACCTCGTTATTATCATCTTCTAATTCCTTCAAATTCTTTTCAGATTGTAATTTTTTATCGTCAACGTTGCTAATGGCTGATTCATTCAAAAAGCCTTCCATGTCGATTATCTTATTCATATAGGGTTCTTTTGCTCGTATAATTCTAATATTTTTTATAAATGCTGTTTTGACAATTTTATTTGAGTGGGTTGTTATTAAGGATTGAATTTGCAATTTATCCTTAAAAAACTCATTTTGCAAATAGTCTATCAATACTTGTTGCATTTGAGGATGCAAGTGCACTTCAGGTTCTTCTATAACAAAAAAATTTACTGCTCCACTCTTATATGACTTTCGGTATTTTAACAGATCTATGGTTATAAATATCAAGTTACTAACTCCTAATCCCTGAGAATCTTCTTCTAACAATATTTCAGTTTCTTTATCTATTTCTTCAACATTATAAAAAATCTTGAAATAATCTTTTACAATTTTTTCAGCTTCATTTTTAGTGAATTGAGGTTGTACAATAATTTTTGAAATCTCACTTTCACCAACTCGCTTTAATTCACTACTTATATTGGCTAACTCACTTGTAATTGTACTATTTATCTGATTGCCAATTTGAGGTAACTCATCAAATAAAATTTTCAACTGTACTCCTAAATTAGAAATATGACTATTCCATTCTCCATGAGAAATCTCATTAACACCTTTTTCTAAGCTTATATGTTCTTTTTTTTGTATACTCATATAATCTACAATACTATTCACTAAAGAAATGGATTTTGAAGATTCGTCATCTACAAGTCCTCTATTGGCAGGAATATAATCATAATGAAAAAGTTCCTTAAAGGAATTAGAAGTCATTTTTTGAATTATCTTATACTCTTTATCTGAATAATGGTAATAATCTTCTAGAGATTCCTGATAAATATCCATCAAAAGCAATTCAAAAGCTGAACGTTGCTTTAGCCTTTTCTCAACCTTCTCAGAATCAGTAGCTTCTTCTTCCTCTTCAGCCATCATTTTATACTGATCCCATATTGTCTTTAGTTCATCTTTGTTATCCTCTATTAGATTTTCAAATTTTCGGTGGTTTATTCTTAGTTTATAAATGAAATAAAAACTCTTGTTTTTAGAATCTAAATCCATCAGATAATCAGAAAACAACCCAATATTTTCTTCGTTTTCGTAATTAATCTCAATTTGCACTGTGATATAGCGTTTTTTCAGGACTTCCTTGTAAGGCTCTAAAAGGTTGGTGACATTTTCAGTATCTTCTTCAATAAAAAAATCATTAATATAGCTTGTAATATGATTTAATTCTTCATTTACATTATTTGCGCTTATGCAATTATCTAAGTAAGATAGAAGTGTTTTTATTACTTCATTTCGAGATGTTAAAGACAAATCTTTTGCTCCAATGCTATCATGTTTTTTTGCTGAAAATATTCTATTTAATAATTGGACAAGCGATGTCTTACCACTATTATTTGCACCAGCTAATATAGATATGTTTTTTGAAAATAGAATTTCGACATCCTCAAATCTGCGAAAGTTCATTATCCTTATTTTTTTAATTTTCATTCCTCATGCTTAATCCAATTGACTTAGAAAGTAATTGGATTTTCCTTTCTAATTATTAATTCTTGATAAATATAAAATGGGACATTTATTGAGCAACAAATATATCTGTTTTATGTTTCTAGCCTTTAAGATTTCTTATTGCAAAAAACACCTAAGGCCTTACTCATTAATTTCTGGATTTTTTATACTCCATTAAGAAGGCATAAGAATTTTAAAGGATTTTCGCAAATCTATCTTGAAAAGCGATTTAAACTATAAAACTTAAATCAGTAAATTCTATATATAAAGCAAGAAATCTAAGGTATAAAACTAAAATTTGCATGATAGATTGAAAATTTTTAAACGCATCAAGTGCTTTACATAGAGCATCTTATGGTGTAAAAACCAAATACAAGTTATTGCAGTTTAATTATTAAAATAATTGAAACAATATGAATCTACATTGATGACTCAGAAAATATTCTTTTGAAATTTCCTTTACCTAGATAATCCCAATTCAAAATAGGCGCAGTTCACACAGTCTATGGAGGATCAGTTGACTTCTGTATATTAATTAAAAATTCAAAACTTTGGAATATAGATTTTAGTCAGCTATCCCCAATTGGATTATATGCAAATTACATATCTAGAAAACTAAGAAATATAAAGATTTATAATAATCAATATATTCCAATATGAATTATCTTTTTTTCATCTGAAGTAATTGTAGATTCAAAAGAAAAGTTAGAACTTTGCAGTTCAATATAAGTTTTTTTTAAAGCAGTATTATAAAAATTGCGAATAATAAAACATATAAATTGACTTGGAGTTAAAGGGCGCACCACCGGTATACGACAATTTTCATACTGTCCAATAGTAAGATGAGACATTGGATGCTCTATATTTTTCATAACATCATCTCGGATATCATAATCAAAACGCATTGGTGTTACAACAATTCGTTGATCAACAACATCTAAGTAAATATCATCCTCTAGATACATTTCAGGATCATTCTGAAAATCAACTGTATTCGGATTAGGGAAATAACCTAAACGATGAGAAACTAATGAATTATTTTCAAAAGCATAATGTAATTGAACTAAAGCGCCATCAAGTAATTTCAAATTAAAATTTCTAGTACTATCTATTTCCCTGTAAAACTCATGATATGGTCTATTTTTCAGCGCTCCTGAAACCACAATGTTACTATACTCAACACAGCATCTGTTTTGTAGCGACCCATTCAAAACAGGAAAATTTTGGTCATCACAAAGAGCCATTTTTACTAAATCAGTAGTTAATTGATTAATCTGGTTTAATACTTTCTTTGCTACTTTCATCCAACTTCCTCCGATTAAGTAATGACTGTAATTTTTCAACTTGCTCAACCCCTAAATCTTCAAAATAAATCTTTCCCTCCTCTAAGTCCTGAAGAATATCAGAAAATGACTGTCTACGGTTAGTAATATTTTCTTTTTCAGCAGTGCTTATATCCCTATTTACAATATTAAGAAATTCCATTTGTTCTTTAGTTGGATATATGAAATCTAAAGTGAAGTTTTTTTCCTTTACCTTTTCATATTCTTTCTCTAATTCTTTCATCTGATTACCAAAACCAACAACTCGTACCCATGCTTTACTTCGAGTAATTGCTACAAAAAGACGGTTTCTAATTTTTGCATTCTCTGAACTAGGTAGCATAATATTATTTTTCTGAAAACAGTCTTGAGCATTGATAACATAAACCATTGCTGCTTCATTTCCTTTAGCACGATATACACCTGTGAAAGCTACAGAGTCTTTGTCTGAATCGAAAAATATGTCTGGAGAACTATCAACTCCTGCCACATGACTTTGTATTTTTTTATTATATAGTATTCCTCTTATTTTAGAAACAGCTTCCTTAGTAGTTATTGGATCAGGGTTAATTACGATAATATCATCCGCTCTCAGAGCATCTTCACTAAGGTTTTTTGAAATCTCATTTGCAACCCATTCGTCTTGTTCCTTCTTCGTTTTGAAGGTCTTAAATAAAATCAAATCTTCAACTGATGAATGATTTTCTAAAAACTTTGGACTACTATTTTCAGTCCTAGCAAGAACAACTCGTTGTCCCTCTCTAAGTTCTCCTTCAATTATTGAATAACCTATTTCAGTCCACAGATTCTTCTGTTCGAACATCTGAACTAATCCAACATCTGAATAATAATCTGGTTCTCTGTATATCCCAAACCCAAGAGCATGTGCAGTAACAAGAGCTTGCCTTGAGTTCCTATAACATTTTTCGAGAATAATATCTTGCTTTGAAGAACCATCTTGTTCAAAAACAAACTGTACATTTGGATAACCTCTATCATTATTGCCAAATACTTTTTCTGGTGAAGGTAATGATTGCAAATTCAAATTTTGCAGCTCATCATATGCATACACTAATCGCTTTGGCTCACTAAGGATTTTATAACATAGTTGCAAAAAACTAACTGGAAAATCTTGTGCTTCATCTATCAAAATAACATCATATAAAGAACTTATTTCAACTGCTTCAGATATTGCTCTTTGGCACACACCATCAAATGCCATATTACGTCCATATTGGGATTTTGCAGCGGAATAGTCGAAATATACTACTTTATTATTCATGCAAAAATTATAGTAAATTCCTGGACTATTGATATTTGAACCCCAAGCATGAATTATCTCCAGGTTATCCCAGTCAGGTTCCATACTTGTCTGCTCGATATAGAAGGAATTAATTAGTTGTCTAAATTGCCCCTTCAGTGAACGAGTATTAAAAGTTATAGCAATCTTCCATTCTGGGTGTTGTGCATGAAGATAGGCAGCCTTTAAAGCTAGCACAATAGTTTTACCTGAACCTGCAAGTCCACGAATTCTTTGAACTCCTTCAACAGTTTCAATTACAGCACGCCCTTGTGCATTATCAAGATTTGCAATTGAATCCTCAAGCTTTTGAAGCTTTGCGCCACGTGATTCATTACCTTTTACTTCACGCTTTTTTCTGTTTTTCCTAATTGAAGATACAGATTGAAGTACTGAAACAAGACTACTGTAATATTCAGGATTGTTCCAAGCCAAGTCTCTTATTAGGTTAGTTAAGGTGTCTTCATTACATACAGGATAGTCATCATCTTGCGGTATCAGGGCCACTGATGGAGCAAAAGTTATAATATTAATCTCAACCTGGAGTTCCCTTTTTTTTACTAATTCACGGTGCCCTTTCAGACGTGCTTCCAGTTTATTATACGAGTTATCCTGTTCACTTTCATAGTTATCTAGGCTTCTCCCCTCAACTAAGTTGAAAACAACGATACCTCGTTCTTTCGATACCCACAAAGCATCAATAGGATACGCACCTTCCACAGTTCCAATAATAGGATAGCCAATATATAGAGTGCCATTTAAGTCCATATTACTTTTAAAATAATCTTTAAGTCGTTCACTAGATACTGGTTTATTTGTTGTTCCTGTTATTACAGTTACCATATTGATTCTCCATTCTTAAAATATTACAAAAATTACTTGAATTATATTTGAAATTAAGATTTATCTAATATGCTTTATACCTTCTTTGTAAATGCTGGCCTATTATGAAAACAAGGTTCGACAAATCAATAGTTGCATCTATATAATAAAGCAAACAAGGATAATAAACAAACACAATTTGATTTAGACATATTGATTGGAAATCTAATATCACTAGATTATGCATGTAAATCAACATGATTGGATTTATGCATTACATACTGTTAAGGAGGAATGCAATATTTAGTAATACTTATACTGTTAGTGTTACTCTAAAAAGGGTCCACTCGTCTTTTTCTTTGTCCTATTTGCGATTAGACAAAATCGCACAGATTACAAGATAGCACTCTACCTCAAGTGCTTTATCATTAGTGTGTTTTTGAATTTTTAAATTTTAAAATTTTGAGATTTTGATTTTTTTAATTTTTTGAAATTAAAAAAAACAATATAAAGACAAGTTTAAAAAACTAAACAACAGAATAGCTTAGCAACTTAACAACATAACAGCCTAGCAGCCTGTCTTCATACCATATGTCATATAACCTGATTAGAGAATAAAGAATATTCCCCATAAACTTTGAATTAAACTGTATCAGCATTAGAAACTGAAACAGTAATATCTAAAAAACAATAATTACATTTGATTATATATTTGATAAATCCCTAGATAGATTTATATTGATAACTTACTTATACTTAAGACCTTATTACCGATTCATTTATTTATTAGAATAACAAGAGATAGATAATAAGGTAATACTATAGACCTTAATCACATATTAGTTCTTTATTACCATTAGCCTCAGATGGCTCTATAAATGATGGTATTAATTGTTTAAGAGCATCTCTTACTGCATCTTTAGATTGGCTTATACCTTTTTCTAATACTTCTAATCCCTTAGATATATCTTCTCTACTATGAGGAGAATCTATTTCTATAAAGATCTTTTCATTCTTAGTTATAATCTGTTTTTCCCCTTTTATGAGAAGCTCTTCATAGAGCTTCTCACCAGGTCTTAGTCCTATCTCAACTATATCTATATCAATATAGGGGGAAAGGCCTGATAAGCGAACCATGTTTTCTGCTAAGTCTTTTATCCTTACAGCATTACCCATATCTAAAACAAAGAGCTCTCCACTACCTGCCATTATGCCAGCTTGTATTACAAGCTGGCTAGCTTCTGATATGGTCATGAAGTATCTGACTATTCTAAAGTCTGTAATAGTGACAGGGCCACCTGTCTCTATTTGTTTTTTGAATAGAGGTATTACAGACCCATTAGAACCTAGTACATTGCCAAATCTAACAGCCGCAAAGGAAGTAGTACTATCATGTCTTGACTGTACTATCATCTCGCAAAATCGCTTTGTAGCACCCATTACGCTGGTTGGGTTAACCGCCTTATCAGTAGAGATAAAGATAAACTTCTCTACCCCATGCTTCTCTGCCATATCAGCTGTATTGTAGGTTCCAAATATATTATTCTTAACAGCTTCATCAGGTGATGTCTCCATAAATGGAACATGCTTATATGCTGCAGCATGAAAGACTATCTGTGGCTTATACTTCTCAAAGATATAGTCTAATTGGTCCCTATACCTTACAGACGCTACTTCAACAGCTAAGTTTAAATTAGAACCATGCTTCATTATGAGGTCTTGTTGTATGTCATATGCATTATTCTCATATACATCTATTATGATAAGCTGCTCTGGTCTATACTTTGCTATTTGTCTACATATCTCACTACCTATAGAGCCTCCACCACCTGTTACAAGTACTCTCTTGTTCATATAAAAAGAAACAGCTTCTTCATTTAATACATTTACAGGTTCACGGAATAATAGGTCTTCTAAATTTATATCCCTAATAACTCTCTTCTCATCTGTATACTCATAATCTCCTAGAGCAAAGTCATATATCTTTATGGGTAGTCCAGTTCTTCTATAGAAGTTATATATAGTTTCTCTTTCTTCTGCTGTTATCTTAGGTAGTGCAATTATTATCTCATCTATAGGTAAGGATTTAAGCTTATTAATAATCCCCCTATCAGCATCTAATACCTCTACTCCTGATATGGTATTACCCACCTTACTTCTATCTATATCTACAAAGCAATATGGGTTGTATTGGGAGTTATGGCTAACTCTCATTTCATTAGCTAGCATGGCTCCAATTTGCCCTGCCCCAATTATTGCTACATTTTTAATATTCTCTTTTCTTTTTTCTTTTACATTCTCATGACTATACTTTAGTTGGTATATGAACCTGGATAAAAGAGTAGACATGGTTATTACACTTATGAGGGCTATCTTGGTCCACCTAGTAAAGTAGGCATCTCTAAATACAGGTATGTAATGAGTGATAACTATAAAGAGAAGACCACCTATAGCATCAGCTACAAGGAGCCTTATAAATGCATATGAATTAGCATATCTCCATATACTTGAATATATACCTAGAAGTAAGCGAAATACAAAGATTAACGAAAGTAACATTAGACCAAATACTATCTTCTGGTTCCCACTTATAGATGGGCGACTAGTATTAATCATAAAGAAGATATCTGTTGCAATATAGACCATTAAGACACCTGTCATGTCTATGGTCATTAGCATTATTTTTCGCATTGGTAATAGTTTAATACCTTTTGGTTTCATAAAGGCTCCTAGATAAGAGTTCTTCTATTGTTGAGAATAAGTATAATAAAATAGGTATTATATCTGGAATACACAGCAACTTATCTTTTTGTTAAAAATCTATACTTACAAAAGTATTTGATCCTGCTACAGGTTTAAAGACTTCTGCTCCCATAGGGAAGTTGTTTTTATCATAGTAATCTGCTTTTAAGGAAGATAAAAGATTGTCTGTGTCTTCTTTTTTAACAAGAATTAGTATACAACCACCTAATCCAGCTCCAGATAGTTCTGTTCCTATAACACCATTTTTCTTATTTACATAATCAACTAATTCATCAATAGTTTTTGTTGAGCATGCATATCCACCAGGTTGATTATATATTTGTGCTCTTTCAACTCTAGTTATATTTTCACTTCTTAAGTCAGCAATAAGAGAATACAAATACTCATCTTTTGCATAGTAATCATATTCTTTGCCATCTTTCCAAACTCTATCACCATCATGGCTTATATGCATCAATTTTCCTAGTTCTTTGTGTTTCTTTTCTTTAAGTAAATCAATACACAATTCAGCTCTTTCGCATTCTGCTAGACCGTATAATATAGTACTTCTTATTTCATATTCATTTGGGATAGAATGACTCTTTTGTATATTTTTAATTTTATCTAAAAACTCTGGTAAAGAATTATATAAATCCTCATTACTTAATTTTTCTGGTAAAGCAAGTAATACTTCATATATCTTGCTTTGAGGTATATTCAGGTTTCTTGCATTTACATCTCTTAAATACTTTATCTTTGAAGCATATTGTGGAAATAACTTTTTAATAAGCATTAATCCAAATTCATACTCAGCAATTTTTTGATTAAATAAATCTTTTGCACCTGCACTTTTTTTAGCTTCGACGAAACTATTAGCAACAACTAGTGAGTATTCCTCAGGAAAATCAATTGATTCACCAATTTCAAATGGGAAAAACTTCAGATGTGTTATTTTCCCAAAATGACCACACTTCATTGCAGCATGATCCCCTGCTCCGCCACGCGAACCAACAAACCATTCACCCTCACCACAAAGATGTATAAAGTCTTTTGGTTGGATATCCATATCATTTAAAGATATAGCAGCTTCAGCTGTAGCAACTACTATACTAGATGAAGATGATAACCCAGCAGCAATAGGTATATTACCCTCAAACATCATATCCATACCTGAAATCATCTTATCTTTGTATTGCAATTGAAGTCTAAGAATAGCTGCTTTTACATAATTAACCCATTCTCCCTTTGAGTCAACTACCATTTTTAAAATTTCTTCATTCTCTATAAACTGAATCCAATTTTCAGTATCACATAGCTTTATAATATCTAAAATAGAAAAACTATAGTCTTTAAATCTAGAGTCAGTATTTGAGATAGATACAATATCATCATTTCGTGGAGATGCTACTGCTATTGTCTCTCGGTTAATTGACATTACATTTATACTACCACCACGATGCTCAATGTGTCTGCCCATTAAATTTACTCTTCCTGGTGCCCTAGTTATTACAACCTCTCTATCACCATACTTTGTTATAAAGCTCCTTAGAAGCTTCAGATAAGTATCTCTACGCTCTTCAATTACATCATCATCACCATATATTTTAACAAATTCAGCTTTAGTTTCAGAACTCCACTTCTCAAGTTCTAAAACCCATTTTGATGCCAAAGGAATTTCCTTTTTTAGTGTTGGCTCAATAAAAAACTGTTGTAATAGTAGCAATTCATCCATTGTACTATATGTATGAATTTTATTGCTTTCATTAACATAAGTAACGTGGACTTCATTATCAATGGCTAACATATTTATTGCATCGGTTAAATATATTTCATTTTGCGCATTATCTTGTTTTGCTTTTTCTAATTTTTCGATAACAATGCTTGAATCAAAAATATATGTTGCTGTATTCACATATTCCATGTTTTCAATTTTTTGTGCATCAAAATCAATTCCATTTATTGTAATATTTGGTTTTAGTTTATTGAATTTTAGAGCTTTCTCAATCAGAATTTCTTTTTTCTTTTCATTCATTCCTAGCTTAGTCAAAATCTTATCAAAAGCTTCTTTTGACTTATTTTCCTCTTTACCTAAAGCTAAATAATAGCTGTCTGCTTGCTCAATTATTCCATAGAATTCATCTTCTATCGATAATATTCTACCGCCGCTTAGATTATATGATTTAGGTTGTCCTACAAAAGCAGCTTTCTTCTCACTGCTATTATATTCATCTATTAATTTTGTAAAGACATCAGGAGATATTATTTTGTCACCCATAGCAATAAGGACTGGTCCTTCATATCCTATTGATTTTAAGGCATGCAAACCATATAAAGCAGCGCCACCTGTTCCATTCCTTACTGGTTGAAAGGCATAAACAATGCCTTCAATTCCATCAAGGCAGGACATAACTTTATCAGCTTTACTTCCTACCACTACAACAAATCGTTTAATTCCTGCTTTTTTAAGATTATTTATTTGTCTAACAACAGCAGGCACACCTGCAATTTCAAAACACACTTTATGAGTGCGCTCATCCTTCATGCGTGTGCCTTCGCCAGCACATAGCAAAATAGCAACTGGAGTCATTTTACTCTATCGATTATATAAGCTCGATACTCCTCTCTTAAACATATAAACCGTATATGGCTTACTTCCTTAGTAATCTATATATGGGAATATACAATTTCAATAGTCTAATTGTATTTTTATTACAATTGTCACATTTTAACAACTTTTATATTATCCATTAGATTTATTGCATTTTTTTGTATTTATTAATAATTTCTATTTTGCAAAACCTCTATACTATCAATCATTTTAAAAATAAACTTCTTATATATAGTTAAAAAAATAAAACAAGACCTCTCTTGTAAAATCTAATACTTTCTCCACACAAACCTATCCACTATTCCAGTATATGACTGAATTATCTTAACCACTTTATTGCTCACATTGAGATCAGTATAGTCTGGTACTAATGAACCTGAATCTTGATTTTGGTTCATATCTACAGCAAGGTCCACTGCTTGTAAAACTTCCTTTTCTGTTATACCGGCAATAATGAAGTTACCCTTATCTAAAGCTTCTGGTCTTTCTGTTGATGTTCTTACACATACTGCTGGAAATGGCTTATCTATAGATAAAAAGAAGCTACTTTCTTCTGGTAGTGTTCCAGAATCAGATACAACAGCAAAAGCATTCATTTGTAAATTATTGTAATCTGAAAAACTTAATGGTTTGTTTTGAATTACTCTATCATCAAACTTAAAGTTTCTTTTTTCAATAAACTTACCTGCTCTTGGGTGACAAGAATACAATATTGGCATATCATATTTTAATGCTAAAGCATTTACTGCATTCATTAAGCTAAAGAAGTTTTCCTCAGTATCTATATTTTCTTCCCTATGTGCTGAAAGAAGAATATATTTATTCTTCTTAAGACTTAGTCTTGATAAGACATCTGATTTCATAATCTTATCAAGATTAGCTGTTAATACTTCTGCCATAGGTGAACCTGTTACATAGGTTCTTTCCTTCGCAGTACCTTCAGCATTTAAATATCTTCTAGCATGTTCTGAATAACATAGGTTAACATCAGCTATATGGTCTACTATACGCCTATTAGTCTCTTCTGGAAGACATTCATCAAAGCATCTATTACCTGCTTCCATATGGAATATTGGTATATGAAGTCTTTTTGCAGATATGGCTGATAAGCAAGAATTAGTATCTCCTAAGATTAATAGAGCATCAGGTTTTAGTTCAGATAATATTTTATATGACTTAGCTATAATATGCCCTATAGTCTCTCCTAAGTCGCTTCCTACTGCATCTAAATAGTAATCTGGTGATCTTAAATTAAGGTCTTCAAAAAATATTTGATTTAATTCATAATCATAATTTTGGCCAGTATGTACCAATGTGTGGTCAAAATACTTATCACACTTCTTAATAACCTCAGATAACCTTATTATCTCAGGCCTAGTACCAACTATTGTCATAAGTCTTAGTTTGCTCATTTATACCTCCAAAAAGTATGTATCAGGTTTATTAGGATCAAAAGACTCATTTGCCCACATAAAGGTAATCATATCAGTATCACCTAAGTTCTCTATATTATGTGTATAACCTACAGGTATATCTACCACTTGCAATTTATCACCTGAGACAAAGTATTCATATACTTTTTCTTCTCCAACTTTTCTAAATCTAATTACACCTTTACCAGATACTACTAGGAATTTCTCATTCTTTGTATGGTGCCAGTGATTTCCTTTTGTTATTCCAGGCTTTGATATGTTAACACTAAACTGACCTCTGTCAGCAGTCCTTATTATCTCAGTAAAGCTACCTCTATCATCTATATTCATCTTTAAAGGATAAGAAAAATCCTTCTCTGGAATAAATGAGAGATAAGTTGCATAAAGTTTTTTTACAAATGAATCTGACATATCAGGAACAGATAGATTTTTTCTAGATTCTCTAAAAGAATATATTAAATCAACTATTTGACCTAGTGTTTCTGTATGCACTTCAGGCACATAACAATAACCATCTTCTTTTCTGTTTTCTTTACTTAATAATGCCTTTATTAGTTCATCTACTACATCATCGATGTATACAAGATTCATAACTACACTTGGATCATTAACGGTGATTGGTAAATCTCTTGCTACATTATGACAAAAGGTTGCAATAGCTGAATTATAGTTATGTCTTGACCACTTCCCAAATATATTAGGAAATCTATATACTAGTACAGATGCTCCTGTATCTTTTGAATAAGTAAAGAAGAGGTCTTCTCCTGCTTTTTTAGATAATCCATATGGATTATCTAAAGCGGCTTGAATAGAAGATGATAACATTACTGAACACTTATTATCATATTTTTTAAGTGAGCCTAAAAGCGTAGATGCAAAGCCAAAATTACCAGACATAAAATCAGATTGGTCTATGGGTCTATTAACTCCAGCTAGATTAAAAACAAAGTCTGCTGTACGACAATACTCATCTAGCAATAAATGGTCAGTATCAATATCAAACTCAAATATATTGAGATTAATATCTAAATCAAACCTTTTATCCTTGCCCTCTTTTATATTCTCCAAAGTAGCAACAAGATTCCTGCCAACAAATCCTTTTGCACCCGTTACTAGAATATTCATCCTATTTCTCCATAGCCTTTAATTCATCTTGAATATATTGTAATTTTAATAGTTTTTTCTTTACTTGGTCTACATTAAGTAACTCTGTATTATTTGAATTAAATTCTGTTATTCTATCTCTTGTCGTATTACCTTTTGTAAAGTAGCTTTCATAGTTTAAATCCCTTTTATCAGAAGGTACTCTAAAGAAATCACCTAAATCAATAGCTGCTGCACTTTCTTCATTTGTTAATAGGGTTTCATACATCTTCTCACCATGTCTTATGCCTATTGTTTTAACTTTTGCTTTATCTAGTGGATCAAATAATTCTTTAACAGCCTTAACCAAGACTTCAATAGTACAAGCTGGAGCCTTTTGTACTAATATATCTCCTGATTCACCATTTTCAAAAGCAAACAATACAAGGTCTACTGCTTCTTCTAGTGACATTATGAATCTTGTCATAGATAAGTCAGTTACAGTTATATCTTTACCATACTTTATTTGTTCTATCCACAAAGGTATTACAGAGCCTCTAGAACACATTACATTCCCATATCTTGTACAGCATATCTTAGTACGTTCAGGAGATACTGTTCTAGATTTTGCAACTATAACTTTTTCCATCATTGCCTTAGAAGTTCCCATAGCATTAACCGGATAAGCTGCTTTATCGGTAGATAAACAGATTACAGATTTAACTTCTTCACTAATAGCTGCAGTTAATACGTTATCTGTTCCAATAACATTTGTCTTAACTGCTTCCATAGGAAAAAATTCACAAGATGGAACTTGTTTAAGAGCTGCTGCATGGAAGATATAGTCTACTCCATATATAGCATTTTTAACTGAGGCAAGATCTCTAACATCACCTATAAAGAATTTAATTTTGTCTGAGTATTCTTTATATAGATGTCTCATATCATCTTGCTTCTTTTCATCTCGTGAAAATATTCGTATCTCTTTAATATCACTAGATAAAAATCTATCAAGTACAGCATTACCAAATGATCCTGTACCACCTGTTATGAGTAGTGTTTTGTTTTTAAATGATATCATTATATCTCCAAAATTAATATTTTTTTATTTAACTACGGTACTTATTCAGAATCTACTTAAATAGTTAAACTACTTAAAATACGTCGAAACATATAGATCAAGCTTAATTATTATATACTAATTATATATTTTAAAAATGACACAATTTCTTATACAACTTGTTATTGCTATATATAACTCTAACAATATAGAGTTACTTTCTAATAAAATTCTATATCCATCAGAAAATTGATTAGTTGACATAGTTATAATAATTACTGGTTTATATATAATACTAAATAAAATATTTTTAACTCAAAAAATTCCTACGATACTTACAACATAGTTTGTTACAAAAATATAATAGCAACTCCATTGATTCTCATAAACAAAGAGCCCTAGCATGACAAAAATTATAAAGCTTACAAACAAAGAGAATATACATATGCTTTGTAAAAAGGACTATAAAAAGCAAGAAATCTAGTTTTTTCAATATTACCTCTTTTTTTTACTATATTGCTTATTGGATTTAATTTTCCAAATTGCTTGAAGCACTATTTTAAGTGTTTCTTCAATATTTTCATTCATTACTTCTTTCATATTAATCTTGGGATTTAGAATTCCTAAATCTTTGTATTTCAAGAGCAGTCTTGATATTTCCTCTTCTGTTAATTCATCTTTACGATCTTTAATGGTAGCTGGATTATTGTCTAATAATATTGTGCAACTTGGTCTAGGGAAAATTTTTAAAACAATCTTTTCTATACTAGGCTTTAAAGTACTATCTTTCATAGTTAAGATATCATAGAAATACCTGTCTCCGATTACTAGATAATTCTTTGTTAATAAAGGATAAACTTTTAGATTGTAATGCAGCAAATATTCAAAAGTATTATATAACAGCCTTAAATAGTCATGAGCTCTTTTTTTAATTCTAAATCTTAGCATTGTATCGATACTTATACATGAACTGTTTTCTCTATTTTTATGTTTCCTATTAATATTAGGATATGGAAGAATTCTCTTCTTATTGCTGCCTAAGTATATATATTCTTTTCTTGAATAATTAATGCTTTCAATAATCTTTTTTGCAACAGTAGTCTTCCCAGAACCATCTGGGCCCAACAAGACAACAAAAACACCCTTATTTGACCATATCCGTGAAATGTTAATACATAATCTTCTTAAGTTATTAATTAGAAACATTATTCTTGTTTTTATTCCAAAACTTAACTTAAATAGTTCATTCTTATTACTTATTAACTTATCGTACTCTTTATTGTAAATTAATTTTAATACTTCAGAAGAAAAAGAACCTGGGAAATTATAAGCAAACACTTTCTCTAATGTTTCCATTGAAACATTTGTAGTAAGATCATTTATTTTAGATATATATTCTTGTTTAAAATATCCTTTATCAAAAATTGAATGCATTATAATCGAATACAAATAATGTTCATCATTCAATATATTAAATCCATTTACATTTATATAGTTATTCATAATCACTTTATTAGCAAGATATATAGAATTGTTAATATCTATTGACACCTGCTTTACTCGAAGATTTATTTGAAAATGAATATGTAAAACATCAATATAGTTAGATTCATTAATAAATATTGTGTATACAATATTATCATTAAATTTAAAGTTTTTAATTAGTATAAACTCATCTGATTTTGTTATTTCTTTCATTATTATTTCATTTATTTCAACACTAGATTCATCAATAACAATGTCAAGATCCTCAGTAGGTTTTAGGTTTTCAAAATCTTTAATCCTTAGAAAAACATATCTAATATTGTTTTTTTTATAATTAATTATTAAATTGTCAATCAAATAACTTCGTCCACTTTTTTTCATCAACTCACCCTTTACTAATACCATCCATTACTTTTTTATCAAACTTTTCTTGAAATATTTGATTATACATAGCATAATCGTTGGAAATATTAATAATATTATTTTTAATTTTGTTACTTTGGTAAAATCTCTGTTTTTTATAATATAAATTTCAAATAAGTAAAATTCTTTAAGTATTTTTAGAAACATCTTATTTCTTTCATTTTTCTCTATATGTTCAAACATATTAAAATAAATTTTTAAAAAAAATGTGCATTTTATAGAATATACTAAAATATTAACGAGAAAATTTCCTTTAAATCGGACTTTCAATATGTTACTTAAAAAATAACCTAAATCTTTCTCCAAACTACCATAAGTTTTTGCTCTTCCAAAATCTATAAGATATGCTTCTTGCGTATCTTTTTTTATTATGATATTTGAAGCCGCTAAATCGTTATGATAATAACCAGTTTTATAAAACTCTATTAACGTTAATGCAATACTTTCTGTTATATTATTTCTTTTTTCTTCTGATATAGTTTTTATTTTAAACTTTAATAAATTGGCTAATAATTCACCTTCTATGTATTCCATTTTTATATAATTCCCAAATTCTGCATCAATTATTTTTGCATGATACTTAAATCTCTTTTTACGCAAATCCATTAATACGCTTATTTCATTATCCAATTCATCTCCAGCAGTCTCTTTCAAGTTAGCGCTTTTTACTATGTAGTATCCTGAATACTCAATTCTTGACTTTGTTCCTTCTGAATTATTTTTAACTTCCATCTAGGCTTTTACCACCTTTTCTTTTTTAAAAATAGTTATGATATTATTACAACATATATGATTACTTAATCCCGTAAAAAAATAAAATAGCTTAACTCTTTGTCTAAAAAATGTTTACCTCCACTATCTATAATAGTATTTGCAGAATATCCAATAGAATAATTAGATTTTCATTAAGTTTTTTTACATCAATGATTAGTTCAATAGTCAATAGACAATATCTTCTGGCTGTTAATACAACTTAAGATTTACTAATATAATACTCTATATTTTATATAAAAATGATAGCTATTTAGTAACTACTCTGCAAACTAAATCATTCCTATTTGATTTAGTTTTACCAAAGAAACCTATAAGTATTTGCTTACCAAACGAGCTTTTGAGAAGTGGATTCTTATAAAATATTATAAATATTCTAATAATTTGTTACACTAAATAATCTTTTGAAGTCAATAACTACTAACTTTATAGCTTTCGGAAATATTTATGGAAAATCTTTGGGATTTTAGAAAATGTTTTTTTAATAGAAGCATGCTTTCACTGTTTATGCTAGTTACAAACTATATGCGAAAAAAAATCATTCCCCCTTCTTTTTTTGTTATTATACTTGATTATTAGATGTTTTATTAATGTTTAAAAGAAAAAAGGATATTACAAGCTCTTTTTTTACAAAAGCACAATATTAGTCCTTGTCTCTATATTCTTCATAGCATTTTTGGTATCAAATATAATCGTTGAGTTTTCTTGCACAACCTTATAATTAACAACTGTATGTGCTGTAGCTATAACTACAATATCATACTTTTTCAATACATTTCTTTCGATTGTAGGAATACTCTCCATATATAAATCATTCTTTTTGAATGATTTTACAAATGGATCATAATAATCAACTATGGCTTTGTTTTCAAGCAAATGTTCAATTAAGCGTATGGCAGGCGATTCTCGATAATCATCAACATCCTGTTTATACGCAACACCAAGCATTAATACTTTTGAATTCTTTAGTGGTTTTTCAAAAAGATTTAGTATTTTAGATATTCTAGTTACACAATATTCAGGCATCCCATCATTTATCATCATTGCTGACTCAATCATTGAAGTATGAAAGCCATATTCTCTAGCTTTCCAACTTAAATAATATGGATCCAACGGTATGCAGTGACCGCCCAGACCAGGACCAGGATAAAATGGCTGAAATCCATAGGGCTTTGTTTTTGCAGCTTCTATTACTTCCCAAATATCAATATACATCTTCTCACATAATTGTGCTAGTTCATTTACAAGTGCAATATTTATATTTCTGTATGTATTCTCCAGAATTTTTTCCATCTCAGCAATTGCTGGTGATGATGCTTTAAATACAGGTGCTGACAGTATTTGTTCATAGAGAAGTGCAGCAACTTCAGTACATTCAGGTGTACACCCTCCCACAACCTTAGGTGTATTCTTGGTATTATATATAAGATTACCAGGATCTACACGTTCAGGAGAAAAGGCCAAAAAGAAGTCTATACCACATTTCAGACCTCCTTTTTCAAAAATTGGTTTCAGTAACTCCTCTGTTGTTCCAGGATAAGTGGTTGATTCCAATACAATAAGCATATCTTTATGCATATGCTTACTAATACTCTCAGCTGACGATTTGACATAACCTATATTTGGTTGTTGATGCTCATCTAAAGGAGTAGGTACACATATACACACACAATCACAATTAACAACATCTGTGAAGTCGTCAGTCGCTCGTAATAAACCAGATTCAACCAGTTTTGCAAGATCCTCATTTACAACATCGCCTATATAGTTATGTCCTGCATTTATCATATCTACCTTAGATTTTTGAATATCAAACCCTAAAACCTTATATCCTGCTTTTGCTTTTTCAACAGCTAAAGGTAACCCAACATATCCTAGTCCGTACACGCCTAAAGTTGCGGTTTTGTTAAGAATTTTTTCAGATAGCATTGACATAAATTATTTACCCAAATAATCAATTACAGATTTTCCAATTATCGTTATTGATTCATCATCTAAATAGGGATGCATCGGTAAGGATAAGCATGTTTTGACAATCTTCTCTGTAACAGAAAAATCTCCCCTATCAAATCCGTATTTTTTAACTGCTGTCTGCTGGTGCATACCTCTGGGATAATATATCATTGTAGGGATCCCCTTTCCCTTAAGATATTTCTGCAATCCATTTCTAACAACTTCATTTTCAAGCTTTATTGTATACTGAGCCCAACTCGATAGATAACCTTCAGGCACATATGGAATTTCAACATACTCTTCAAGCAACTTATTATATTGCATTGCTATTTTATTAACTGCTTCAAGTTCATAATCCTCAAATGCTTTAAATTTTGGTATCAAAATTGCTGCTTGAATTGTATCAAGTCTTGAATTTAAGCCAATATCAAGATTATCATATTTATCTTTTGGCGAACGTCCTTGTGACCTAATTGATACTAATGATTCAGCAAGGTCATCATTATCCGTAAATATAGCACCACCATCTCCGTAACAACCAAGTGGTTTCGCAGGGAAAAATGATGTAATAGCTACATCTCCAAATGAACAAGCTTTTTTACCTCCTATATTTCCACCGAATCCTTGTGCAGCATCCTCGAGAATTAACAATCCATATTTATCTGCAATTTCTTCAATTCTATTATAGTCAGCGCATTGACCAAATAAATCAACAGTTATTATAACCTTAGGCACAAGTTTCCCCTCTTTGATAACTCTTTTAATAGCTTTTTCCAACGACTCGGGACACATATTAAATGTTCTCTCATCTATATCAACAAGAACTGGTGTTGCTCCTCGACCCATTGCACAATTAATAGTAGCAAAGAAGGTAAAATCAGGAGCAAATACTGCATCTCCTTTTCCTATTCCCCATGCCATAAGAACTAAAATAAGTGCATCAGTACCATTGGCACATGAAATGCAGTGTTTAACACCAACATAATCCGCAAGTTTTTTTTCCAGTTCTATTACTGGTTTGCCCAATATATATTGTGAACTATCAATTACTGAATTGATACTCTCATCAATTTCTTTTTTCAATACTTTGTACTGTGCTGATAAGTCTCTAAATTGCATTTCCCACCTCTAAATTTTCATACTCCAATTTTTCATTTGTGTCAAAACTAAAAATTTTTAGCAAATTGATTTTAGTATTTTTACTTTAAAATCTTTTATAATGGTATAACTTGCATATAAGAACCAAGAAATCATTATGTGTTTTGCCAGTATTTTAACCTTATATTTTTTAAACTTTAAGAAAAACTACTCCAACCCCACAAGTCACTTTGCAAAATATCAAATCATTTCTCAAATAAACTAAAAGCTAAACTTGTTTGTTATGCTCTACTCTTTTGTACTCAATATATCTATAAATAGGACTATTTATTTATCAAAAGTGCCTATCATGTCTAATGTCGAAAAGTTTGCAAGAGGAAATTTTACAATATCCCCTTCCTTTTGACTTTTATATATTGCAAGCACCAATTCTAATGCAGCCTTTCCATCTCTTGCATCAATATATGGTTTCTTGTTACTCACTATTGATTTTATCATATCTTTATATAAGCTGATATGCCCATTCCCATAAACATTTATGGTATCCTCAACATAACCTCTCTTTCTTTTATCGTTAACTGAAAAATCCTTGAAGTCCCAAATCTCTATACTATTAGTAGATTTCCCGCCTAATTTTACAGTTCCTTTTTCACCAAAAATATATAAAGTTTCTTCAAGATTTTCTGGATAAACATTAGTGGTACCTTCAATTGTTGCTATTGCACCATTTGAAAACTTCACTACTGCAACTCCTAAATCCTCAGTTTCAAGATACTTATGGAATTGTTGCCTTGTAACTCCATAAACTTCACTTATACTTTCACCAAATAACCATCTTAATAAATCAATACCATGAATGCATTGATTCATTAGTGCACCTCCATCTTGTGCCCATGTTCCTCTCCATTTAGCTTGTTTATAATAGTTTTCACTTCTATTCCATCTTATATTAATTGATCCATGAGATAATTTGCCAAATCTATTTTCTTTTATAGCTTTAATCGTTTCCTGAACTGCAATATTAAATCTATTTTGATGGCAAACTGATACTTTCACTTTGTTTCTTTCAGCACTTTCAATTATTAGGTCAGCATCTGATAAACTCATTGCCATAGGCTTTTCTATAATTACATTAATGCCTAACTCAATACAATAAAGAGCAATTTCCGCATGTGAACCACTTTCAGTAGCAATCGCAACTAAATCAATATCATTTTCCATTAACATTTTTTTATAATCTGTATACTTTTTTATAATGCAATCTTTGTCAATAGATTTCTTATATAGTAGTTCTTCCATTCTTTCAGGAATCAAATCACATATTGCAATTATATCCAAGTTATTGCTTAATGCAGCTTTAATATGATTTATTGCAATCCGCCCACAACCTATTAATGCAAATTTCAAAATCCTCATCTCCAATCACTTTATTTTTTCTTTTAGTTTTTCAAATTTAACTAGTAACATTTCTTCAATATTTGATGGCATTCTTTTATGCAAAATATTACTACCAGGACTAGCATAATCGCATGCATCATCAACTTTTTCGATTGCTTCAACTAACATTAATACTTCTGTTTCATAGACTCTTTGTGCTAAAGCATGAAAAGTGTCCCTTTTTGTAATCTCAACTATTTTTTTTTCTATTATTAAGCCTGCATCTATTTCATCACCAAGAACATGAGAAGTTACACCTATTGGTTGGTCTTCAATTATTGCCCACTTTAAAGCATCAAGTCCACGAACATTTGGTATTATGCCTGGGTGTGCATTTATAACTATGAAATTATCAATAATATCTTTTTCAATTATCCCAGCACCACAAACCAATATTTTTGAATTAGACGGAAGATAAATGTTTGATACTTTATCTTCTATATATTTAAACTTAAGATTTTTACATAATTCAAAAGGATAAATATCAAAAATAACTGAAGGCCTATGCTCGTAAATTGGCATAAAACTTTTCTTATAATGAAACGGTTTGCTGAAAACAACGACATCAGAATATCCTTTTGCCTTTAACATGCATAAGGTGTCATATGTTTTCCTATGAGGTATATTATATGTAAGAACGCCTATCATAATAACAATCTCCTTGATATTGTATGTAATGCTTAAAAAACTGCCTCACACTATTTAATAGAATTATTGCAATTAATCTTTATGTATGTCGAAATTTTCTCAAGGGTATTAAAAAAATAGAATAGATATATATTGACTAGCTAATTATAAAATTATGATTATAATTTATGTTAGTCTAGCAAGCTTATAAGTTAACAAAAACCTTTAACTTCCTATTACAAATAAATTGCTCTCATCTCTTACTGTCTTTTTTTTATAATATAAGGTATTAAGACATATAGCCATAAACAACCAAAAATCACGTGTTGTTAAATATGATCCAGTAAAGAATAATTGTACCAACCCTAAGGAAAAAAACATAAAAATTAGATCCTTCTCAACTTTATTTGTATTTTTAAAAATTGCAAGAATCCAATGATAAATTAATACAACTACTATTCCTCCTCCAATCAGTAGACCAAATTGCACAAAAATTTCAAGAAAAATATTATGTGGATAAGTACCATCTAAAAGAACTCTGTCACCAGCTATACCATATCCCCAAAAGGGTTGTTGAAATATTTTTTCTATTATAAATTCATATATAATTGTTCTACCACTTGAAAAATCAATATCATTGTTTATTAATATTGTTATTGTTCTACTGTTAATTCCAACTATAGAAAAGCCATAATTTATACCAAACAAAACTTCCTTATAAAACAAAACCATAATTAAAGCTATTGCTAAAATAGACAGTAGAAACCAAATATTTTGCCTTTTTAACTTGTTTTTTCTCCCTATTAATCCATTTATGGAGATTATAACACAATATGAAGCAAATGCTAATAGAGGACCTCTTGAACCAACAACTGTAATTGCAAATAAACAAAACCCAATTAACAGAATATAAAACACTTTAAAGTCATTAAAAATTTTATAAGTGAAAATAATTGCAGGAACCAATACTAGGTAGGAATATACCATGTCATATTTTATCATATTTAGGTCTACTGAAACAAAAAAAATAATTGCTAAAACTATTTGGTAATATCCTGAGTTAACAAACATTCGCAAAAAAATCGACTTATCTTTTATTGAAATATAGTATAAAAAGGTTGGTAGACAAATTAAAAATAAATAAAATGAAATATTGAGGATATACTCCGAGTTTTTGCTAAAAATTAAAAAATTAAAAATAATAATAAAACTAGAAATCCAATAAGTAAGTAAAAATAGCTTATTAATCCTTTTAAATACTTTAACAAAATTTAATATAAAAACGACTCCACCAACTGCCATAAAACCAGCACTTACAAGAGCTCTTGTCGAGGGATTCAAAATATTAAAAACTTGCTTAAATGTATAGTTAGTTATCAATAGACAATAACTAAACACTATAGCAAAACTAATTTTCTTGTCATTAACTTCATCTTTTGCCATGATTGAACCAACCATTCCCATTCTTTACAACCTTTACAGTAATAAAATATTTTAATATTATATAACATTCATTTTTAAAACAAGGAATTACTTCAATTTTATCAAGTATTATTTATAATAAGATTTCAAATCTATTACATGTTTCTGTATATTTATATACTTTTAGCCTAACTAGATTAAGCAAGAAACATTCTGATTTTAGCAAACTTAATCAAGGAACTAGTTTTATAAAAAAATACACTATTCAATACTATTTGTTTACATCTTAACTTAAAATGCTGTGACAATATAAGCAATATAATTTACTTACAAGCTATATAAGTTTATTTAAAAAACTCTATCTCACTAGAATTTACCTTAACCTCTATACTTTTCAAAATTTATTGCTTGCAAAGCAATTTTTTCATATGAAAAGCGTTTACAACCTTTATCTCTCGCAATACTTGACATTTTATTAAGTTTTTCTTTATTACTCATAAGATTAATTATACTCTCTCTTAGTAAATCCTTATCGTTATTAATAAAAATACAATTTCCCCCTACATCAACATACTCCATGCCACTCCATGTTCTGCAGATTAATGGTAACCCACAACATATCGCCTGCTCCCATAAAGCAGATTTTGAACCCGGAAAAACTGCAACATCAGATGCCAAATAGTAATCATAGACTTCGTCACCTTTTAACCATCCAACATAACTAAAGCGGCTATCATTAAGCAAAAATTCCTTTTCTTCATAAACATCATCTAAAAACACTCCAAAGATAATTATTTTTAGACTACTATCTTCAATATCATCTAATGCATCTATAAGAAGTTTCATATTTTTGTTCTTGTCAATTTTTCCGCCTGTAATAATTACAAAATCATCGTCACCTATATTTAAATCTTGTCTAATTTTCCTTCTTACACTTGATTTATTTTCAAAATCAATTTTTTCAGAATCAGCTCCCAAAAAAAGATATTCGATTTTTTTTTCTGGAAGTTTGTACATATCTAAAGCAAATTCTTTGCTCCTAGGCGCTATCATAAATAATCTATCTATATATGGCATAGCAATCTTGATCGCTTTCCTATATATTATTTTGTGTAAAACCTCTCTGGATAGAAAATTTCTTCCACTATTTTCATAAGTTGCATGATTATCGACTGCCAGTTTGCATTCTGGATTGTTTTTAATATATTTTGCAACTGCAATTATATCGAGAGATTGAATTCCATGCATGAAGATTAAATTGGGGTTTTCCCTTGTAAGTAAAGAGTATAGTTTTATGTGTTTTTTAAGTTTTTTCATTCTATGCCCGTAACCACATCTATTGTCTTTAATTCTAATAACTTTTATACCATTTCCCAACAAATATTGTCCAGGCTGAACCCTCACATATTTTTCATGTTGCTTCATACTGCTTTTAAAAGTTGTAGTTATAATTGTTACATCATGTCCATTTAACTTGTTATATTTAGGTATTAGATTATCTTGATAACCCCAATCATCATTAAATGAACCAGTTAATGTAATATGTACTATTTTCATTATAAAATTTGAGTTCTATAACTCAAACTCCTTTCTTGTCAAAATTAAAATATATATATGCCAAATCACACTTTTTTTACAAAATTTTTCACTCTTTGAGCAAAAAGTGAGTTATCTAATTCAACAGTTTTCATAAATTTATCGCAGTTCTCTTTCAAATCAATCCAAGAATTTGATTTATAGTAATTGAAAAGTTTGTCACACGCATTTGGATCTTCAATATCAAAGCTATATCCAAAACTATACTTTGTACTAACATATTCCATATAAGTACCTGGACATACTAAGATAGGAATATAAAGTTTTGCAGCATAATAAAGTTTGTTTGAAAGAGCATAATCTAGTAATGGTGTCATATTACCATAAAGATTATTTATAATATCAGTATCATAATAATACTCAATAGTTTTTTCTTGAGGAAATCTATCAATCAGCTTAACATTCTTAATATTATTTATTTTACAATACTCAATTAGAGAGTAGGAACCTTTACCTATGAATTTCAATAAAAACCTATCATCATTTTTAAATTTTTCTATGACTTTTATATTTTGGTCATAAAATCTGATTAATCCAATACAAGAGATTACTATTCTCTTATTACTGTTTTTCCTTTTTGCGAATCTTTCTATTGTTTTCTCATCTATTTTAACATCATTGTGAACTAAGACGTAATTATGAATAGGTAAAAACTCTTTAAAACCTTCTGAAGAAATAACAGAACAGAATGAATATTTAATTATAGCTTTTTCAATAATATAAAATATAATGTTATTTTCCATTGTATAATCTCTAATATCAAGTATATATTTATACTTATATTTAGTTTTAAGTATTGAACTTAAGAGAATTCCACAACTTGTTTGCAATAAGACAACTCCATCATATTTATTTTTTTTTATAATTTTTGATGCAAATTTTTTAAAACACATGTAGCCTCTTAGTTTCTCAAGTTTACTTGCATCTTCAGAAGTTTTAAAATTAAAGGGATGTATTGTTGCTGCATCTAAATCCTCTTTAATGCTATGCCTATTCCAATAAATAACATCTATGCGACAATCCATAATTGATGTATATTTTTCCAAGTATGGTGATAAGTACAAGTTATTTAAAGACACAAAACAAATTTTTTTAACAGCCATTTTATTATACTTCTCCATTTATATTTTAATATAATATCCAAAATATCTATTTTACATGAGCCAAGTCTTCTACAGTACATACTAAAAAAGTAATAACCAAATAAATTAAATCAAAGTGAAGCATTTCTTTTGTTTTTATATTACTCTAATTGAAAAATATGAAACCTAAGTATCTTTTATAATATTTTCCTATTATGTTTAGAAACAAGTATTAAAATTTGTTTTCAGTTATCACTGTAAAATGAAATTTCTCAATTCAGTTTGATATAAGACATATTTTTAGTGGCTTCATAACTTCATTTAACAATATCCACAATATAATTAAATCTTAATAACTTCTCAGTGTGTTTTCGAAAACATTTCATTCATCATAGACACATATTTTGCCACACCCTTTGATATCGTATATTTTTCTTCATAAATTCGTCTACTGTTAATTCCCATTTTCAGTTTTAGTTTCTCATCAGATTTAAGTTTTAAAATTGCTTTAGCAAGACTACTTGGATCACCAATATCTATTGCAAAACCTGCATTATTGTTCATCAAATCTTTCGAAATATCGGATATACTATCCATTAAAGTAAGAATAGGTTTTCCTGCGGCCATAAATGAATATGTTCTACTTGGCACAGCTAAGCCTGTCAATCCCTTTGCTAAGCTTACAATAAATAAATCACTAATATTTAGTGCATCTTCATAGTCATCATTATGCAAAAAATCGTAAATCGTGACTTTATCCAAATGCTCTTCACATACTGTCTTTTTAAGTAATCCTATTTTGTTGCCGTGTCCAGCAAAAATAAATTTGATGCTATTCTCATTTCTTAAAAACCTTATAGCATCTAAAATTGTATCTAAATCTTGAGAAATCCCAATATTCCCTAAGTATGAAACAATAAAGTTGTTTTTCGGTTCTAAGTCGAGAAATAATTCATTTAAATGGGATTTTACCAATTCTTTAACTGGCTCATATTCGTACCAATTTGGTATAACTACCACCTTGGTACTATCAGAAATTTCTCGGTTCTTCAGTAAATATTCTTTCATTTCATTTGACAATACAACGACCTTTGCTGCATTGTGAAAAACTCTTTTATTGACGAAAAGCATTATTTTATAAATTAACCCGTTTTCTGAAATACTATTAGTTAAGCTAGCCATTTCTGGATACACATCATAACAAACAAAAATAAATTTTATTCTAAATATTTTACTTGCCCATGCTGCAATTAATGGAAGAATTGGAGGATTTGAGTAAACTATTAATGTTTCAAAATTTTTTAAGCTAAAAAATCTCAAAAGTACGCTAAAAGTAAATGAAAAATAGTTTATTAATCTTCCCAAAAAGTTAGTCCGTTTAAAACTCAGATATTTTAATCTTTTTATATTAATACCTTCATGCAATTCATTAAGAGGAACACTATCACCATTATAATATTCATATGGATAACCACATAATGTTGATACATTATATCCTTCTTGCACCAAAGCTTTTGCAGTATCAAAAGGCAAGGTAGCTGATGATACATATTCAGGATAAAAATACTGACATATAAATAAAATGTCTTTTTTTTTCTTATCTTTCTTTAATTTTCTCAATTCGTTTTTCTGTTCTTTCAATTGACTCTCGAAAAGAATATATTTGATATTTACAATTACTACTCTTATTGTCAATAAAACTCTTATCATATATAAGTGAACCAAAAATTTTACGACATGTAGAGGAAATTATCATGCAAAATTTAATAAAGGGGTTAAACAACTTAACTAAAACTATTTTTTTCCCATGCTGCTCTGCAATAAGGTTTACCATTTCGGCTGTTCTAATATATTCATTGTTTTGTGGGAAAAATAGACCAGAACTTTGATCTTCAATCAATAATCTAATAAACTCTGAAAGATTATCAATATATATCATGCTTCTTTTGTTATCAATATTTGGAAATATGGATGTCTTTTTAGCAAAAGCTGCAAGTTTCTTATAATTCCCTTTGCAACCACTCCCATATACCATCGGGGGTCTAATTATTGAAACAATGAATGTTTCGTTCTCTAATTCCTTGATTAATTGTTCCGCTTGATACTTAGATTTGCCATATGCAGTTTTGGGAGTTGGCTTTGTGTCTTTTGTTATAATACCTTTATCAAGACCATAAACATTCATTGTGCTTAAGAATACAAAGTGCTTTACACCCTCTAATTTTGCTTTCTTAGCAGTTTCAAAAGCCAAATCTCTGTTGACTTTAAAATATAATTCTTTGTTTTTTTTTGTTTCTCTCACATGTGCTATACCCGCAACATGGAGTACAGTTGCATAACCTGAAAAATCTTTGTTTTTCCATAGGACATTTTGCATATCGAGAGTATCTACAATATATTTATCGGGCTGTTGAATTAACCATTCTTCAAATGATATTCCTATATAGCTATTTGCTCCTGTTACCAAAATTCTTTTCATTCTTTAACCTTTTTATTAGTATTTCTAATATTAACCAATTCTCGATTTATATATTTATCCTCTCCAAATAATACAACACCTATTGTTCGAGCAATTATTTTGAAATCCATTCTCAAATTAAAGTTTTCAATATAGTATACATCAAGTTTATATCTTTCACTCAAAGGTAAGTAAATATTTCCACTCACTTGAGCTAGTCCAGTTATCCCTGGTTTCATATTAAGTCTCTTAATAGTGTTATCATCATATTCGCCCAACGAAGCGATTCTCTCAGGGCGAGGACCAACTAGACTCATTTCACCTTTTAGAACATTCATTAACTGGGGAATTTCATCCAGTTTAGTTCTTCTTAGAAATTTTCCTACATATGTTATTCGTGGATCATCAACCATAACTTCCTGACCTTTAATCATTTTTTCTGACCCTAGTTTCATTGTTCTAAACTTATAAATGCTAAAAATTTTACTTAATTGACCAGGCCTTTTTTGAATAAAAAAAACAGGTCCTTTTGATGTGAGTTTTATTATAACCGCTATAATTATCCATAAAGGCAAAAAAACTATCAGTAGTGTTAATGAGAATATAATATCAAATAATCTTTTTACTATTTTACGCATTCTCATTCTTCAATTTCAAAGTTCACTGGAACTAAAAAACCATCTTTCAGTTGAAAAGCTCCTTGTTTCTTACTAGTTTGAGCCTCCCAGACTCTTACCGTTTTACTCCCTATCTTATAAAAAGCACCAGGATATGGATGGGTCACTGCTCTCACTAATCTATCTGCTTCTTTCATGCTCATTGTGGTTAACAGTTCACCATCTTCTGGTTTTCTTCCAAACCATTCAGAAGCCTTTGACTCATCTTGCTTTTTTAAAACAATTTTATTATTTATTATTCTCTCCCAATACTTTGTAATCAAATGCACATGCATTTCATTAACCTTCTTGTACAATTCGGTTGCAGTTATTTTTTCATTAAGATATATAACATCTTGTCCTATAATATCTCCAGTATCTACACCTTCATCAAGCTTAAATATTGTAACACCTGTTCTTTTCAAACCTTTAATAATAGCCCATGGAATTGATGCTCTGCCTCTTCCTTCAGGTAATAGAGTAGGATGCATACCGATACATCCCTTTATTGGAACATTTAAAACTTCCTTTTTTGCTATTTGAGACCATCCAATTATAAACAGCCAATCAATCTTATGATATTTCAGCTCTTTTATAACTTCATTATCATTTATATTATTTATTTTTAAAATTGGGATTTCTTCTTTGGAAGCTATTTTCCCTAAATATACACGACCTGATTTTTCTTTTCCCCTCTCATCTTTTAATGTGATAAGTAGATCTAATTTACCTCCAATCCTGTATATTTCTTCAATACAACTTAAACCCAGTTGAACGCAAGTGGCAAACGCAACTCTACTACTCATTTTTAAAAACCTCTTCTAAAAACACTTTCAAATGCCTCTGCATAAACCATTCCTGCTTGTGCACCTCTAAAGATAGCAAGAGCTTTTAGAGCCTCGCAACTTCTTGGATGAGGATATTTACGCATTACACCCTCGTACAGTGACAATGCTTCTATTTTCTTTGAAATACCCTCTTCCTCAATTTCTACAAAAGTATTAGGACTAAATGGTTGTATTGTTTTATTCAAGGACCAATCAGTTGATGATAGTATTTCCATAAACAAAAATTCTTTAATAGGAGTGATTTCTTTTCTTCTTTGAAATAATCTAACAGCCGCTTGGCAGGCTAGAGAGGTGTGAAAATGATCATTGTTTAAATCTGCAGGATGATGTGTGAAAATTACATTTGCGAACGTATCACTTATTACCTTTTCAATAAACTGGACTAAATGCAAATGGGGAACTGTATTAAATTCTATATTAGGGAAATTACCTTTAATTACTTTTTCAACACCCAAAAAGTTCAAAGAACTATTGATATTATTATTTAATTCATTTAACCCAGGACGATTTGTTCTTGCATTAACATCTCCTGACAAAATACACACATTTACTGTATTCCCTTCTTTTGCTAACTTATAAATAGTGGCTCCAGCACCTAGAACTTCATCATCTGGATGTGCCACAACTACTAAATAATTCACTTTGCTACCTCTCATACTTTTTAATATGCTTTTTGCATGCGTTCAAAATACTATAATATGCTTAAATAAAAAAAGTGCTTTTTTCACATTTAAGAGAATATGTTAATATTAACTGTTAGTATTTTGCAGTAGAACGCCTTAATTTTTTACACTTTTCTCTATCACTGTACCTTATCAGTGATAGTTACCTGTAACTATAATCCCTCTTATAACCACAATGTGCACTTGGCTTCATTGGCTTATGAAAGGTACATATTTAGAAAAAACGCAAGGATTGAAATACACTTATTAACATTTTTCTTTCAACCTTTTATTTCTTTGTTCTCAAAACTCATCTAATTTATATTACAAGATTATTCTATACAGATTCCTTAATTCTTACAGAACACCTGTCTGCTATTTAGTGTAGCCTATCCAATCATTTAGTTGAAACTATCGCCTATTATACACATTTGCACAAAGTTTTTCAATAAATCTTAATATTTGAGTTTCCGCAAAACGCAATAATCATGTAGAAAAATACATTATGCTTCATGAATATCAACTCATGAATTTAGCAAAAAATGATTTTTAGAAAATATCTGCAGGAAAATACCATACTTAGCCATGATAAGGTATTAAAAAGCAACTTTAAGTTAAGACTTGAGTAGTCTTAATTTAGAGTATGTAACTAGCAGTATGTGTTTTTAGAAAGGAAACTTG